>QFCH01002587.1_pt1 | contig 246235 bp, 217 predicted proteins | sample 5346071 | NCBI WGS metagenome assembly QFCH01 (sample SAMN09062255, study PRJNA434731) | Human gut metagenome, whole genome shotgun sequencing project. | isolation source: stool timepoint B chromium assembly | host: Homo sapiens | collected 2015
TGTATTCAGGTTTTTGTCTTCCGGATTTTGTTCCGGATAAAAAATGTAAAATAACCTTGACATTTAATGTAAAGCATACTATACTAAAAATGTAAAGCAAACTATACTGTAAGAGATGGAGACGAAAATGAGGAGAGAAGATTTAAGGCCGGAATGAATGATGCTGGAATGAGGTTAGAACAAATAGGGCTAGAACGAAACGAGAGGGTGGTGTGATTGAAAACCAGGATACAGGAACTAAGGAAACAGAACAAGGTAACCCAGGAGGAGCTGGCTTTGGCCCTGGGGGTGACCAGGCAGACCATAATATCCCTGGAAAACGGGAAGTATAATGCTTCCCTGCAGCTGGCTTTTAAGATTTCAAGATTTTTCGGAAAGAGCATAGAGGATATATTTTTATTTGAAGAGGAGGAATAATTATGTGGCTGAATCAGTTATTTATTGAAAATCCCATTGATTTTGAGAAGAGGTGCAGAAACAGGATTGTGTATGGAATATGTTTTATCCTGTTGGGCGCAGCGGCCATAGGCCTGTCCTTTGCGGTCAGAAACCACGCTATGGTGATGTATCTGGAACAGGGATACAAGGATTTTATGCCGGGATTTTACAGTGGGACCGGATTCGGCCTGGCCGCGGCCGGCGTCATATCCATCATGCGCAATCTGAAATATCTGCGAAATCCCGAGCTTAAGGAGAAGCGCAGGATATATGAGACCGATGAGAGGAACCGTATGCTGGGGCTGCGCTGCTGGGCCTATACGGGATACACCATGATGTTATCGCTCTATATCGGAATCCTTATAAGCGGGTTCATCAGCATGACAGTGACAAAGACCCTGATATCCGTAGCAGCATTTTTTGCGGTGCTCCTGCTGGTGTTCAGAAGGCTTTTGCAGAAGGTTATGTAGGGACATACCAGTTAGAGGTTCTAGGCAAGGGCATAATAAGACAAATGAAAACACAGGAGCCAACACACAACAAAAACGCCGCCATTGGAGACAATGTGCGGCGTTTCCGCCGGTATGGGATTTTTTTAATTTTATAATAATGACAACCATGTACTCAAATAAAAAAGATGACTAACCCAACAAAAACATGACAGAGCGTGTCATGGTATCTATGGTATACTATAATTAACAGATAAAGATTAAAGAGGTGTTTTGATATGGCAGAAAAAATTCGATATGAAAAAAAGAAAACAAGGCTGACTGAAAAATATCAACAGCCGCCAGAGTCTCTTATCCGGATTTTTATGGGCATTGAGGCTTGGAAGCGTTTAATGCGCTTTGAGGAAATGCTAAGAGAGCGGTACGATGTAAGCCGCGAAATAAGGTTTCCCTTCGGCAATGAATATGGCTGGAGTTTCCGGTATTCTCATAAAAAGTCGTTGCTGCTGTATGTGTTTTTTGAAGAAGGCGGTTTTTGCTGTACTATTTCTATCAACGATAAAGGCGCTCAGGAGGTTGATTCCATATTTGGCGAATTGTTGCCGGAAATACAAGCAAGCTGGCTTAACCGATATGCCTGCGGTGCAGACGGCGGTTGGCTTAATCGTTCGGTTATAAGTGATGAAGAACTGCCTGACCTGATCCGACTGGTAGGCGTTAAAGTCAAGCCGAAAAAGATTGGGGGCAAAAATGCATGAAGGGCGCCATTTCCGTATTTTATATATTCTGCTAAACAATGAGCGGGTTACTGCACCAGAACTTGCAGAAGAATTTGGCGTTTCAGTACGGACCATTTACCGTGATATAGATACAATGAGTGCTGCTGGTATTCCAATCTACATGCAGGGAGGCCGTAAGGGCGGTATCTATCTTTTGGAGGGATATCGGTTAGATAAAGTAACGCTTTCAAAGACAGAGCAGGCTGAAATACTTTTAGCGCTGCAAGGGCTGGGAGCTGTTCAATATCCTGATATTGACCCTGTTCTTCTAAAATTAGGCGCGCTATTTATGAGCCAGGACCGCGATTGGATTGATGTTGACTTAACACGCTGGGGAACAGCCGAAACGGTTCACAGAGATAAGGAACTATTTTCAATACTTCGTAAAGCTATTACCGGGCTGCGGCGTATTCACTTTGAATATTATAGTGCCAAAGGTGAAATGACGGTACGAACTGTTGAACCTGCGAAACTCATTTATCGCTGCCGTGCATGGTACTTGGCCGGATATTGTCTCATGAGACAAGAACCGCGTGTGTTTCGGCTTTCCCGCATGAAAAAGACTGGACTGACAGAAGAACTCTTTGAATATTCTCCTGAAAAGGAAGCTCCATATTTTACGCTGGACGGGAATTACGGACCTCTGCTCAATGTAAGGCTAATGTTTAATAAGTCGGTAGCATATCGTTTATATGATGCTTTTGAAGATGATACTATGATTCGGCAGGATGATAACATCATAATAGAAACGCAATTACCGGATTCTGAATGGCTTTACAGCTTTTTGCTATCCTTTGGTGGGAATGTAACTATCCTGGAACCGGAGAATTTGAGGCAGGCTGTTAAAGAACGGATTTTACAGGCGTTGTCAATCATTTAGAACAGCTGTATACTATATCTGATAGCGGTTACTTGTAAGGAAAAGATTAATGATGCTTTTAAGCATTAGGGAATGGTATATGGATAGAAAAAAACTTATCAATCAGAGCATTGATTATATTATGAAACATTTAGATGAAAATTTGTCCCTTGATACAGTAGCCGCTCATTTTTTTATATCGAAATACCACTTCAGCCGAATCTTCAAGGAAGAAACCGGCGAAAGTGTCTATGCATTTATCAAGCGCTGTAAAATTGACCAAAGCGCAATCGACATGAAACTCAACCCAGCAAAAGCAATCACAGACATTGGTTTGGATTACGGATATAGTGCGTCCAATTATAGCTCCGTATTCAGACAGCACCATGATACCCCGCCATCTATGTTTAGGCAGTCAATACCCACCCGCAGTATGTCTCTTCCCTTTTCCTCAGAGCGGATTGTCCATTTTAAAACAGCGGAGGAATATACCGCACAAATCGAAGTCCAGAAGCAGGAGGATCTGTTTGTGCTGTATGAACGTTTTATTGGAACTTATGCGGACCTTGAAAAAAACTGGTATCAGTTTTTAGATAAGTACAAGGATTTTTTGAATGAAAAGACGCTTTTGGTTGAGCGGTTTTTTAATGACCCTGCTATTACCAGCCCGCTGCAATGTATCTGCGATATTTGTATGACTGTGGAACCGGATTGTGGGCTAAGTAATGTTATGCGGATCAGCGGCGGCCAATGGATCGTATATCATTTCGATGGAAAGATCAAAGACATCTTTGAAACACTGGAGGGGATTTTCAGCGTTTGGTTTCCCCAAAGTGGTTATAAGATGACGCGGAGATATGGACTCAATATTTATCGCCGCGTTGACCGGGATAATCACAGCGTTATAATGGATTTGTACATCCCAATTTCATAACAGCAAGAATTCAGAAGCGGGCAGCGCGCTTTCTTTTTATAATATAAGAAGTATTAAGCCTTTATAGAAATTGGTACAAGATAAATACGGAGGAAAATATGTTTGATATAAGAAAAGTGCAGGAGAAAGTAATGTATGAAGCTGTCAGAGCAAAAAGCAATGCAGATGTGGCTGGTGAAGTGGTATACGGCTGTGAGAAGGCCGCTCATACGGAAAATAATTCTGACTGGGTGAAGTCTGTTATGCAGCGTCTGGAAAATAAATTTGAATCAGAGGATGTCAAGGAAATACGAATGAACTGTCAATGCGGTTACGGAATGAACGAAAAGCTTGTGCTTGTAAAGGAGCTGATGGCAGGAGCTGCTAATATAGAAGAATTCACAAATTCAGAGAAAGCAAAGGCTGCGGGGCTGTTTTGTAAAGGCGGCGAGCTCTTTCTGCAATTTGATTTTTGTCCCTGTCCTATGCTTGCCGAGGTGGAACGATTAGAGACAGCCGCATGGTGCCAGTGTACTACCGGCTACAGCAAGGTCCTTTTTGAACAAGCGTTTGCCTGTAAAGTGGATGTTGAGTTACTGAAAAGTATAAAGATGGGGGATTCTGTGTGTCTTATGAAAATTACTCCCCACAACCCTGTCTGGCAATAAAAGAGAATACGACGCAGGGGGTTACACGGCGCTGCACCGCCGCCATGCCCCTGCCCGGTCAAGTGCCCGGCAGGGGTCATTGACATCCGGGTCATTTTCCTTTACAGTGTAGTTGGGGTAACGGAAGCGCAGTGAAGGAGTCCAAGGGAAGGAGACAGCCATGAACCTGGAATACAGAATCAATGAAAGCTACGACCGTCTGACGGCCAATGACAGGGAGGTTCTGAATCGGATTTTACGGAACAAGGCGCAGTCTGCCGGTATGAACAGCACGGAACTGGCGGCCTTCTGCCATGTGTCCAGGACAACCCTGATCAGGCTGTTTAAAAAACTGGGAATCGGCGGCTTTGCTGAGTTCAGGCTTTTACTGAAAGAACGGGCCGGGATGCAGGAGCTGGCCCGCCTGGATATGGAGGAAATCATATCCAACTACCACCGCATGGTGGACGGCCTTAGGGAGTACGACTACAGCGTGATTCTGGAGGCCATCCATGAGGCGGGTACCATATATCTCTATGGCACGGGAAATGAGCAGAAGGCCATTGGGGAGGAATTCAAACGTATTTTCCTGATGTTTGGAAAGTGCTGCATTGATTTATTCGATTACGGGGAGGTGGAGTACGCTTCCCGGTATTTTAAGTCCGGAGATTTGTTTGTGGCCATCTCATTGTCGGGGGAATCGGAAAACGGCGTACAGGTACTGCGTTTTGTCCAGTGCAGGGAAATAAAAACCCTGTCCATTACCCGCTGGACCAATAATACCATGGCCCGGATGTGCCGGTACAATCTCTATGCCGGAACCAGAATGATAAGCGGAGGCGGGGAGCCGGGATATGAGATGGTGGCTGCCTTCTACATCCTGTTAGACATGCTGTCGGTAAATTACCTGGAATATGAGAGGAAGGGCCATGAGACTGGAAGAAGCGTTCAATAAAAATTATAACAGGTTCACGGAAAATGAACAGTATATCTGCCGGTATTTGCTGGAGCATAAAAAGGAGTGCGCCGTCATGAGCATAACAGAATTTGCCGGAAGCTGTCATGTGTCGGAATCCATGTTGGTGCGTTTTGCAAAGAAGAACGGTTTGGCGGGATATGGGGAGCTGAAGGCCAGGCTCAGACTGGAGGAGCAGGAAACAGAAGAAGCCATGGGGCCTGGGGAAGGGCTGCTTAATACGGTGACGGACAGTTACCACAAAATGATGGATGAGCTGATTGGCCGCGGCCTGGATTCCCTCTTTGAAAAGCTGTACAGGGCCCGGCGGGTATTTCTCTATGGCAGCGGCTCAGCCCAGACTAGGGCGGCCAGCGAGATGAAGCGCATTTTCCTTCCGGTGAAGGAAATGTTTCATATCCATGGACACGACATGCGGGGCGCATTGTCCAGGGTGATGACGGAACGGGACATGGCAGTCATCATTTCACTGACCGGGGAGTCTGAGGCCACGGTAAGTCTGGCCCGGGAACTGCGGCTGAGACAGGTGCCCACCCTTTCCATTACCCGGCTGGGCAATAATACGCTGGCATCTGTCTGTGATGAGAATCTCTATATCCATTCCATCACCCTGCCGGCCAGATACGGGGTTGAATATGAGATATCCACCCCCTATTTTATTCTGATAGAATATCTGTATCTGGCATACCAGGAGTTCCTGAAACGCCGGTTGGACTCCCTGTAAATCTCTGAAATAAGCATTTTTAACATGTTTACAAATATTCAAAAACCGAAAAAATGTACTATAAGTGTACAAAGATTTTAAGCGGGTCCAGGCTATTGCCGGGGCCTTTGTTTTTTGCTAGAATTAGGTCACACGGATAAGGAAGGTAGGGAAAATGGTTAAGGTAATTTTCTTGGACATAGACGGCACACTCAGGGACGAATACAGCGGCGTGCCCCAAAGCGCGCATACAGCGGTCCGCATGTGCAGGGAAAGGGGAATCAGGATACTGATATGCACGGGGCGGAATCTGGCTTCCATTCAGGAGGAAATCCTGTCCATGGATACAGACGGCATCATAGCCGGAGGAGGCTGTCTGATCGCGGAAAACGGATATGTGCAGAAGGAAAGTTATTTTCAAAAACCGGAAACAGAACGGATTCAGGAATACCTGTTAACAAGGGAACTGCCGTTTGCCATGGAGTCCCAGGAGCGTATATTCATGAACAGGGCTGCGGCTGTGCTGCTGAGACAGGACTTTGCCGGTAAGTTTAAGGGACTGGGAGCAGAAGAAATAAAGAGGCGGGAGAAGGAAAACGGTATCCGATATGAAGATACGCTTAAAGATTATAAGCACAGCCCGGATCACATACACAAATTTTGTCTGTGGTGCCGGCCTGAGGACTGGGAGGCCGTGTGTGCAACGGTTCCGGGATGGGGCGCTGTTATCCAGCAGTCCGCCCCCACGGACGGCAAAATCAGAAAATGGGGATATCTGGAGCTCCAGCCTGCGGGCTGCACCAAGGGGCAGGCCATACGCTGGTGGTGCAGGCGCAATGGAATAAGATTGGAAGATACCATGAGCTTCGGGGACGGAAAGAATGACGTTGACATGATTCGTACAGCGGGAATCGGAGTGGCCATGGAAGACGGGGATGAGGAGCTGAAGCAATGGGCGGATTCCCTGTGCAGGCCGGCTGCCCGTGACGGGATTTACAGGGAACTGGTAAGGCGGGGAATTATCGGGTGAGGTTTTACAGGGCAGAGAGATATGGGCAGGGACATATCATACAGAGTGATATTAGACAAAAATTTATCGGGAGAAGGAGAGGATTAGATGAGAGCAGAAGAGCAGTTAAGAATCAGGCCGGAGGAACCGTGGTGGAAGGAAGAGGTGGTGTATCAGATTTATCCCCGAAGCTTTAAGGACAGCAACGGCGACGGTATAGGGGATATACGGGGGATTTTGGAAAAGCTGGATTATCTGAAGGCGCTTGGGGTTACTATGCTGTGGCTCTGCCCCATATACCAGTCTCCCATGGATGACAATGGTTACGATGTATCCGACTACTGTGCGCTGGCCCCTGAATTCGGAACCATGGAGGAACTGGATGAGCTCATAGAGCGGGCGGGAGATATGGGAATTAAAATCATACTGGATTTGGTTATCAACCATACCTCGGATGAGCACCGATGGTTCAGACAGGCTCTGGAGGATCCCGAAGGGGAGGAACACGGCTACTATATATTTAAGGAGGGGGACAGGGAACCAAATAACTGGCGTTCTGTATTCGGAGGCAGTGTGTGGGAAAAGGTGGAAGGACGCAGCGAATATTATTTCCATGCATTTGGGAAGAAACAGCCGGACTTAAACTGGGAGAATGAAACACTTCGGAAGAAGCTGTATGAGATGGTCAACTGGTGGCTGGAGAAGGGAATTGCCGGATTCCGCATCGACGCCATTACCTTTATAAAAAAAGACCTGACCTTTGCAGACCAAGAGCCGGACGGGGCAGACGGACGGGCCAAATGCACCAAGGCTTCCAGGAACCAGCCGGGAATCGGGGAATTTCTCAATGAACTGAAGCGGGAAACCTTTGACAGGCATGGATGTGTGACTGTGGCGGAGGCGCCTGGCGTTCCCTATGAAGGGCTTGGGGATTTCATCGGCAGGAACGGTTATTTTTCCATGATATTTGATTTCCGCTATGCGGACTTAGATATAGCCTCGGGCAGCGAATGGTTTAAGCGAAGGGAATGGACGGTGGAAGAGCTTAAGGATAAAATCATGGCAAGCCAGATGGCTGTCCAGACCTATGGATGGGGGGCCAACTTCATCGAAAACCATGATCAGCCCAGAGCGGCAACCAAATATCTGAAGGAGGCAGCAGAAAATCCCAGTGCTGTCAAGATGCTGGCAGCCATGTATTTCTTCCTGAGGGGAACCCCCTTCCTGTACCAGGGGCAGGAGCTGGGAATGGTGAATTTTGAACGGAGTTCCCTGGATGCGTTTAACGACATATCCAGCATAGACCAGTACCGCCGTTCCCTGGAGGAAGGCTTCAGTGAAGAGGAGGCGCTTCAAATCATCAACCTGAGAAGCCGCGATAATGCCAGGACTCCGTTCCCATGGACCGGCGGGCGCTACGGCGGGTTTTCTGAAACAGCACCATGGCTGCCCATGAGCCGGGAATATCCGGAGAACAGCGCAAAAAACCAGGAAGGGGACAGGGACAGCATACTGGAGTTTTACCGCTCCATGATTCGGTTCAGACAGTGGGGGCCCTGGAGGGACTGCCTGGTATACGGCGCCATACGTCCTCTGGCGTGCAGCGAACATGTAATTGCCTATGAGAGAAGAACAGAGGATACGGTTATCTGGTGTTACTTTAATTTCAGCGGTACAGGGACCGTGGAGAGACTGCCGGGAATCAGTGCAGGATGCATATGGGCCAATGACCGGGAGGCAATGGACGGAATGATGTTTAATGGGGAAACAGCTGACAAAAAGACAGCCGGCAAAGAAACCGCCGGTAATAGAACCGGCATAGAGGACGGAACGCTTTATTTGGAACCATATCAGGCGCTGCTTTTAAAGGGCAGCTGTTAGAATGCGGAGGGAATCGTGATGGAAGGGAATCAGTACAGGGATGCGGCAGGCCGGATAGTGGAGGCGGTGGGAAAGGACAATATATTGTCAGCCACCCACTGCGCCACAAGACTCAGACTGATAGTAAAGGATAAGGAACGGATTGACGAAAAGAAGCTTCAGGAAATAGGGATGGTCAAGGGAACCTTCTTCAACGCCGGCCAGTACCAGATTATCCTGGGCACAGGGATTGTGAATAAGGTCTATGGGGAGATGGAAGGGCTGGGACTCAATACCCTGTCCAAACAGGAGCAGGATGAACTGGTAAAGAACCAGCAAAAGGGCGTCAAGCGCATGATGCGCATGCTGGGCGACATCTTTATTCCTATCATTCCGGTGATTGCAGCTACCGGTCTGTTCCTGGGACTTAAGGGCTGTGTGTTCAATGACAATGTGCTGGGCCTTCTGGGCTTATCCGCATCCATCATACCGGACTATGTGGTGACCCTGGTGAACGTGCTCACAGAGACTGCCTTTGCCTTTCTTCCGGCCCTTATATGCTGGTCGGCCTTCAAGGTGTTTGGAGGAACTCCGGTCATCGGCCTGGTCATCGGGCTTATGCTGGTATCCCCCAGCCTTCCCAACGCATATGCGGTGGCTACTCCTGGCAGCGGCGTGGAGGCAGTGATGGCATTTTCACGCATCCCCATTGTAGGCTGTCAGGGAAGCGTTCTGACAGCTATCCTGGCAGCGTTTCTGGGGGCTTCCATGGAAAAAAAGCTGAGAAAAATTATGCCCAATGCCCTGGATCTGATTATGACTCCCTTTCTGGTGATGCTGGGAACATTTCTGGTGGTGATGCTGGGAATCGGCCCCGTCATGCATGTGGTGGAGCTTAAGCTGGTAACCATTGTTGAGATGCTGGTGCACCTGCCCTTTGGCATAGGAGGATTCCTGATTGGGGCCACCTATCCGCTGCTGGTGATTACAGGACTCCATCACACCTATACCATGATAGAAACCTCTCTGCTGGCCAATACCGGATTTAACCCTGTCATTACCTTATGCGCCATGTACGGTTTTGCCAACGTGGGAACCTGCCTTGCCTTTTTTGTGAAATCCAGGAAACAGAGTGTAAAATCCACCAGCATCGGGGCCATGCTGTCCCAGCTGTTCGGAATCAGTGAACCGGTGCTGTTTGGAATCCAGCTGCGTTACAATCTCCGTCCCCTTGTCATTATGCTGTTTACGTCCGGCCTGGGGGCAGCGCTTTTGTCCGTGCTGGGAATACAGTCAAATTCCTATGGACTGGCGGTGCTTCCCTCATATCTGATGTATATATACAAGGGAAACCAGCTGATGTGGTATTTCATCATTTCCCTGTGTTCCGTTGCATGCTGTTTTTTCCTTACATGCCTTTTCGGCATCCCACAGGAGGTGCTGGAAGCGGACGGAGAACCCCATGACCCAGCGTTCCGGGAAAATCAGTTGACAGGAAAAAATGCCGGTGAAATGCCGGATGAAATAACAGGAGAAGCAGTATCTGATATGGTTTCTCCGGCAGACGGACATATCCTGCCTCTGGACCAGGTAAAGGATGAGGTATTCGCTGGAAGGGTGCTGGGAGACGGTTTTGCGGTGGAGCTTACCGGCGGCCGTATCCTTTCACCGGCAGACGGTACAATTGAAGCAGCCTTTGACACGGGCCATGCAGTGGGAATCCGCACGGAGAATGGAATGGAAATCCTGATTCACATTGGTATCAATACAGTGGAACTGGGAGGAAAGGGATTCCGCCTTCATGTTTCCCAGGGACAGAAGGTACGCAGGGGAGATTGTCTGGTGGACGTGGATTTGGAGGAAGTGAGGAAGTCTGGAAAAGATCTGACTACCATGGTTATTTTTACCACAGGAGAAAGCGTAGCCGTAAAAAGCGGGGAGGCCGTGACGGCCGGGGCTGGATTTGAAATACGGATTGGACAGAAGGGAACCCGCGGGTCAGAGCTCTCCTGATATAAGCTGTTATAAATGGAAAGGGATGAGGAGGCAGATTAGGAAGCAGAAAAGAAGACAGGTACGAAAGCAAAAAAGTAGACATATAAGAAAACAGGCAGATGTACCCAGGGATACAAGATTATCCCCGCCGTACATCTGTCTGTTTTTGAGTAATCGTAAATTTTGCTGAATCAGTAAATATAGTAAATTTTTTCATTCCGGGCATACTACCTATTGACAATATGCGGTTAGTGCTCTATAATTGCAATATACCCAGGTGGGGTATAAGGAAGGAGTGAAACATATGACTACGCAGCAATATCATATAGACGGAATGTCCTGTGCCGCATGCAGCAGCGCAGTGGAGCGTGTTACGAGAAAGTTAAACGGTGTGGAGAGCAGTAATGTGAATCTGACGACCAACCGCATGGTGATTACCTATGACGAGAGTCAGGTGACACCTGAAATGATTTGTGAGAAGGTATCCAAGGCGGGTTTTTCTGCCAGCCTGATTGTGGAGGAAGAACAGAACAAGAAAAAGGAAGAAGAGGAATGGCAGCAGCAGGAGGAACAGCTGGAGGCTGTGAAGCGCAGGGTGGTTACAGCTATCTGTTTTGCGGTGCCTTTGCTCTACATTTCCATGGGTCATATGCTGCCCTTTACCCTGCCCTTGCCGGCGTTCATGCAGATGGATAAGAATCCTCTCAATTTTGCCCTGGCCCAGCTGATACTGACTGTACCGGTTCTTATTTGCGGACGTAAGTTCTATCTGGTAGGCATCCGTTCCCTGCTGAAGGGCAATCCCAATATGGATTCCCTGGTGGCCATTGGTACGGGAAGCGCATTTATTTACAGCCTTGTGATGACCTTTGGCATTCCCGGAGATCACATGAAGGCCCACCAGCTGTATTACGAGTCGGCGGCTGTGGTGGTCACCCTGGTCATGCTGGGCAAATTCATGGAGAGCCGCAGTAAGGGAAAGACATCTGAGGCCATACGCAAGCTCATGGAGCTGGCGCCGGACACAGCTATTCTCTATGAGAACGGCATGGAAAGGGAAGTGGAGACCTCCCTGGTGTCTGTGGGGCAGCATATCCTTATAAAACCGGGCAGCCGGATACCCCTGGATGGTATACTTGTACAGGGCAGCAGCAGCGTGGATGAATCCATGCTTACCGGAGAGAGCATTCCGGTGGAGAAACAGCCGGGGGACAGCGTGATCGGCGGAAGCATGAATTACAATGGAGCCATGGAGGTGGAAGTGACCCATGTGGGAAGCGATACCACCCTGTCCAAAATCATTAAGATGATCGAGGATGCCCAGGGCAAGAAGGCCCCTATCTCCAAGCTGGCGGATAAGGTGGCCGGATACTTTGTTCCCGCAGTCATGGGAATTGCCCTGGTGGCGGCCCTGCTGTGGTGGATATTGGGAGGAAAGGAACTTTCCTTTGTGCTGACCATATTCGTGGCCGTACTGGTCATTGCCTGCCCCTGTGCGCTGGGGCTTGCCACGCCCACGGCCATTATGGTGGGAACCGGAGTGGGAGCCGGGCACGGCATTTTGATTAAAAGCGGCGAGGCCCTGGAGATTTGCCATAAGGTGGATGCCGTCATACTGGATAAGACAGGGACTATCACAGAGGGAAAGCCCAAGGTGACCGATGTAAATGTAATCAGCGGTGCTGTGGTGGAGCAGGTGTGGAAACTGGAATCCTCCTCTGTGCCGGGGGCTGTGTTGCCCGCCGCGGGTGAGAACCGGGAAGGCAGTGCTTCCAAGGACAGCGTCAGGGAACCTCAGGCCTCTGACGACGAGAAAAAGGAGCACCTTCTGGGAATCGCAGCTTCCTGTGAACAGATGTCGGAACATCCCCTGGGCCAGGCCATTGTAAACGCCGCCAGGGAGAAGCAGATGGACCTGGCCATGCCCGAAGCATTTGAGAGCATCACCGGGGCAGGCATCATCACTACTTGGAAGGGATGGAAGGTGGCAGTGGGCAACCGGCGTCTCCTGGACCACCTCCATGTGCCTGTATCCCAGGATACGGAAAAGACAGCCTCAGAGTATGCCAATACAGGAAAGACCCCCATGTATGTTGTGATAGACGGACGTCTGGCCGGAATCGTGTGCGTGGCCGATACAATTAAGGAAACCAGTGTGGAGGCAGTGGAAAAAATAAAGGGTCTGGGAGTGACCGTCTACATGGTCACAGGTGACAATGAGAAAACGGCCCAGTACATCGGTAAGCTGGCCCATGTGGACCAGGTGGTGGCTGAGGTGCTTCCGGAAGACAAGGCACAGGTGGTAAACCGGTTGCAGAATGAGGGAAAAACAGTTATGATGGTAGGTGACGGCATCAACGACGCACCGGCGCTGGTACAGGCGGATGTGGGCTGTGCGGTTGGAAACGGCAGTGATATTGCCCTGGAGTCAGGGGATGTGGTGCTGATGAAATCTGACCTGATGGATGTCTACAGGGCTGTCAAATTGAGCAAGGCAACCATCCGGAATATAAAGCAGAATCTGTTCTGGGCGTTTTTCTATAACTCATTGGGCATCCCGGTGGCAGCCGGAGTGCTGTACCTGTTGGGCGGCCCGCTTTTAAGCCCCATGCTGGGAGGATTTGCGATGTCTTTAAGCTCAGTGTGTGTGGTGGGAAATGCCTTAAGACTCAGGAATCTGAAGCTGTAGCACGGATCTTAAAAAACCTGGGGGAAACCGTTCCTGTCCGGAACAGGGGCGGTTTCCCCCAGGAACAGTAAGGTAAAAGGAGAGGATCACATGAATCAGGAAGAAGGCTGCACCTGCCGCCATAAACACAGGGAAGTGACGGAAGAACGCGGTCTCATGAACCGGCTTAACCGGATAGAGGGACAGATAAGGGGTATCAAGTCCATGGTGGAGGACGAGCGCTACTGTGTGGATATCATCACCCAGGTGGCAGCGGTCCAGGCCGCCCTTAACAGCTTTAACAAGGTGCTTCTGGAGCGCCACATCAAGAGCTGCGTGGTGGATGATATCCGCCGGGGCGACAGCGACGCCACGGTGGAGGAGCTTTGCAGGACCCTGCAGAAGATGATGAAATAACAGGAAACCAGACATAGAAAACAATTATAGAAATCAGATATAGAAAACAGATTATAGAAACCAGAGATAAAGGAAACGAAACGATACATGCAGTTTAATTCATATTTATTTTTATTATTATTCCTCCCGGCTGTGCTGGCAGGATATTTCGGGCTTTGCCGGATGAAGCGCCATACATGGGCCAGAGGATTTTTGGCTGCCATGTCCCTGGTATTTTTCGCCTACGCGAATCCATGGTATCTGGGACTGCTGGTGGGAAGCGCGGTATTTAACTGGGCTGTTTCCAGGGTGCTGGCAGGAGAAGGAAATAAGGAGACAGCCAAAGGAAATAGTAAGACGCCCGGCAGGACGGATGGTAAAAAGAGCGGCAGGAGGATGGTTCTGGTATTTGGCATATGCGCCAATCTGGCCCTGCTTTTTTACTTTAAATACACGAATTTCTTTATAGAGAACCTGAACGCGTTTCTGGGAAAGGACATTGCCTTTACAAGGCTTCTCCTTCCGGTGGGGATCAGCTTTTTTACCTTCCAGCAGATTGCGTGGCTGGTTGACTCCTTTTGCATGGAGACAGGAGATTACAGTTTTTGGGATTATTTTCTGTTTACCGTGTATTTTCCCAAGATAGCCATGGGACCCATTCTCCTGCACGGAGAGTTCATGCCCCAGCTTAAGGACCCCTCCCGCCTGAAGGCAGATTCCCGCAATATGGCAGAGGGACTGATGATACTGGCCGTGGGACTGTTTAAGAAGGTCATCCTGGCTGAGTTTTTTGCGGGGCCGGTAAACTGGGGGTATGCCCAGGTGGAGATACTCAGCTCCACAGACGCGTTTCTGGTCATGCTGGCTTACACCTTCCAGCTGTATTTTGATTTCAGCGGTTACTGTGACATGGCCATGGGAATTTCCAGGATGTTCAACCTGGAACTGCCCCTTAATTTTAATTCTCCCTACAAAGCGCTGTCTCCGGTGGAATTCTGGAAGCGCTGGCACATGACATTGACCCGTTTCCTCAGAACATATATCTATTTTCCTCTGGGTGGAAGCAGGAAGGGAAGCCTGCGCACATACATGAATATCATGATAGTGTTTCTGGTAAGCGGTTTCTGGCACGGCGCTGCCTGGACCTTTATCCTATGGGGGGCGCTTCACGGAGCTGCCCAGGCCCTTAACCGTGTATTTAAACGGCAGTGGGAGAATCTGCACACGGCTTTTAGGTGGATGGCCACCTTTCTCTTTGTCAACCTGACCTGGGTTATCTTCCGGTCAGAGAGCATATCCCAGGCAAAGCTGTTTTTGAAACGGCTGCTGGATTTTGGAAACATGCAGATTAATCCTTCCTTTATGGACAGCTTCAAGATGGTGGAACTGCCTCTCTGGCTGACAGGACACCGGGTATTTACCGTACTGGGGCTGTATGGAATCGTGCTTTGCCTGGTGATGAACGCCAGGAATATGGGGGAGACAGAGCTTCGTCCCACCTTCCTTCGCGGAGCGGGAACAGCCCTTCTTCTGGTCTGGTCCGTCCTGTCCCTGGCAGGAATATCCGGCTTCATTTATTTTCAGTTCTAATTAGGCTTATTTGAATAAACAGCTACAGGAGAGATTATATTGGATACACAAAAGCAGGAAAATGGGACAGAAGACATGAGGTATGGGAGATGGCTGTGGTTTACCGTGGGAGCCGTACTGGCCATGTTGGTTATGCTTGGCGGACTGGTGGTCTGGGTGGATCCTTTTTTCCACTATCACAAGCCCCTTGAACATCTGGCATACCCCATTGACAGCGAACGGTACCAGAATGACGGTATCAGCCGCAATTTTACATACGACGCAGTGCTAACAGGGACATCCATGATGGAGAATTTTAAAGCCAGCCGTTTTGACAGTCTTTTCGGCGTGTCATCCGTCAAGATACCATATGCGGGAGGATATTATAAGGAGGTGGACCAGGCTGTGAGAAGGGCCCTGTCCTATAACCCTCAGGTAAAGGTGGTGTGCAGGAGCCTTGACAGGAGCTTCCTGTTTTATCAGAAGGACCAGCAAAATCCGGCGGCTCCTTCCCCGGATTATCTGACGGATGACAATCCCTTTAATGATGTGAATTATATTTTCAACAAGGAAGTGATCTTCGGCACTATTCAGGGTGTCTTTGCCAGGACAAAGGCAGGCGGGCAGACCACCACCTTTGACGAATACATGCACTGGGCACCGGAGCGGGACTGGGGCAGGGAGGCTGTCTTAAAGACATATGAACGGGAGCCGCAGAAAAATGAAACCGCTCCTTTTACAGAAGAAGACCGCCGTACGGTCATGGAGAATCTGGAACAGAATGTGCTGGCCACGGCCAGGGCCAATCCCCAGGTCACCTTTTACTACTTTATTCCGCCCTACAGCATCAGCTGGTGGGACAGCGAGCTGATGGTAAAAGGGGAGTTTGAACGGCAGATGGAGGGATACCGCCTCATGGCCCGTATGCTGCTGGAGTGCAGAAACATACGCCTCTTTGCCTTTGACGACCAGTTTGACATTACCTGCAATCTGGACCATTATATGGATGTAATCCACTACTCGGAGGACATCGGTGACCAGCTGCTGGAATGGATGGCGGCAGGAGAGCATATGCTTACAAACGACAATGTGGACCGCTATTTTGATAGAATCACGGATTTCTATGCAAACTATGATTATGACAGTATCTATGAATGATGGGACGTTTCAAAAAGTCATGACAGCCTCATGACAGCCGGACAGGATGGCGTCCCTGCCGTCAGAGGGCGGGGAAAGCCTGTTAATATAAAAACAGAAAAGGAGAATGAACATGAAAACTTATAAGTGCGAGGAAATGATGTGCGAGGGTTGTGTGAACCGGATTAAGAAGGGACTGGACGGAGCAGGCATTAAGAATACGGTGGATTTGTCCGTCAAGACAGTGACCATTGACGGGGATAAGGACTGTGAGGCCGCGGCAGTGGAGATTTTAGACGACCTTGGATTTTCCGCGGTGGAAGTGTAGTACAGAACCTGTAACTGGGGCTTTTCGGAAATTATCATAATTATTTTAAAAACTTTGACAATTTATGGTTGACTTTCTGGAATAAATGTATTATACTACCAAAGGTATCGAGGCGTGGCTCAGTTTGGTAGAGCGCTGCGTTCGGGACGCAGAGGCCGCGTGTTCGAATCACGTCGCCTCGATTTACCTTTAGGCCTGATGGTCAAGCGGCTAAGACGACGCCCTCTCACGGCGTAAACCCGGGTTCGATTCCCGGTCAGGTCATGATGGCAAGGCTGTTGCTTAGGCAGCAGCCTTGTTGCATCAAAGGAATGGCAATTGCTGTTCGGATGCCACTGTAGCGCAGTTGGTAGCGCAACGCATTCGTAATGCGTGGGTCGCCGGTTCGAGTCCGGCCAGTGGCTTGATAGAAATTCCTTGTGTCCGCAGGCAATATTATTAGGATAGTGATATTTAGTTAAGCATTCTTTCATGGCTGATAAACTTTTAATGTTTACCAGCTATTTTTTTGTCTTGTTTTTCACTCCTGCAAAAAAGTATACTACAATAAGGCAGATGGAAATGCCTGCGTATTTAGAAAAAGCCCCTTATTCTGTTAATCTGATAGGATATGTGGTAAAATGTTGCTTGTAAAACAAAATTTTTCGGTATAATGAATGATTGAGTTAAAATATCTGCCGACTGTCTTATCCAAAAGACCAAGGCTGGCGGGAATAGAGATACAATAAGATTCCCGGACCTGAATGGATTTGAGCTGGCGCAAGAAAGCTGGGAGGAATTGTGATGAAGGGATATCATATTCTGCTGGGAGAGGATGAACCGGATATATTGGAATATAACAGGGAACAGCTGGAACAGCGCGGCTATCAGGTTACGGCGGTTTCCACACTGGGCCAGGTGGAGGCGTGTGTTCTCAGGGATAATCCGGATTTGCTGGTTTTGGATGTTATGATGCCGGACGGTTCCGGGCTAGAGCTGTGCAGAAGGCTGCGTGAGCAGTTTCAGGGGCCGATTCTGTTCCTCACAAGCTTGGGGGAGAGCAGTCAGATTGTCCAGGGGCTCCGGGCCGGAGGAGATGATTATATTACAAAGCCTTATGATATTGAGGAGCTGGCAGCCAGAATTGAGGCACATCTCCGAAGATTAGAGCGCAGGGTCGGGGAAGATATCCACCAGGGCGGCAGCAGGTTATATTTGAATGTGAAGAGCCAGCGGGCTTATCTGGATGGGAGAGATATGCTTTTAAAGCCAAAGGAGTACCGTCTCCTGGCCGCGTTGATGAGAAACAGGGGAAGATATATGGAGGCCGGGGAGCTTTACAGGGAGATATGGGATATGGCGCCCAACCGGGATATACGGACAGTCTGGGTCCATATATCTAATCTGAGAAAGAAGCTGCAGGGTGCAGACGGAGAGCTGATAGCGGATATAGAATGTAAACGTGCACTGGGATATAAGCTGGTGATGTTTGAGGATGAGAATGAAGATTAGACGGTGGGACAGATGAGGAGAACGTATTATAGAATTGTATTGACAGTGGTACTGGCTGGCTTTCTGGCTGGAAAAACAGTGATTTTTCCAGCTTATGGTATCGTCAGTGACGGGGATATGTCCGAATTATCCACAGGAGAAGATGGAAAAGAGGATGCCTCTTTATCACTGGGCGGAGAAGGAAGCCGGGGGGAAGCGCCGGAAAATTCGGATGGAGAAAACGGAGAGGGGGAAGCCCCGCCATCCCCGGACGGAGAAGGAGAAGCCCCGCCATCCCCGGCCGAAGAAAACGGAGAGGGAGAAACCCCGCCGCCTCCGGACGAAGAAGACGGAGAGGGAGAAACCCCGCCGCCTCCAGCCGAAGAAAACGGAGAAGGAGAAACCCCGCCATCCCCGGACAGAGAAGATGTAGAGGGAGAGAATCCGGAACATCCGGATTCCGGACAGACGGGCCATAACCAGGAGGAGTTAGAGAATCCCGGAGATATCCGTCAGCCGGAAATTCAATTACAGATGATTGAGATACCGCTGGATGAGGAGGTCCAGTGCAGCACTGTGGAGGAACTTTTAACCCTTCTGGAGACCGGGGAGGAGATCTGCCTTACAGGGGATATTCTTGTTGCAGGTTCAGCCGATTTGAATATTGCCCCGGAAGATGAAGCCGTGGTGAATATGAACGGATATTCCATCATTGTGTCTGACAAGGGGAATTTGTTTGTGGACGGCCCCATCCGTTTCCAGGGCGCGGCAGGAGACAAAGCGCTGTTTCAGATATCCGGAAAAACCACCTTTAAAAATGGTGCCGGGGTGTGGGCAGAGGGCGACGGAGCGGTTGCGGTGGAGATTTCAGGAACGAAAAACGGAAAATATGCGCTGCAGACAGATAACGCTTTTATCGGAGTTTCCGGGGACAACAGCATTGCCTTGAAGTGGACGGGAAAGGGGGACTGCAGCCTGCAGTATGCCCATATTGAGGCAGAAGGGGAAAACTCAGTGGGCATTGAGGCAGACACGCCGGTAGAGCTTAAGCTTTGCCTGGTGGAGGCGGAGGGCAGTTCCGTTGTCACGGATAAAGTGCTCATTGTGGACACATCGCAGGTGACTCCCTTGCCCGAACAGTCTGAGGTGATTACAAGGGAGATTTATCTCGATGGCCGCCTGGATGAAAACGGGGTCAGCGTAGAAGCGGGAACAGACTGCCAGGGGCTGTATGATAAGCTGGCGCCATCGGCGTCATATGTATTTTGTGATCCTACAGGGGAAAGGAAAATGTGGACCCGGGATTTTACGCTGAACTGGAAAGACCTGCCTGAGGAACTTTCAGAGCCAGGGGTTTACAGGGCTGTGATAGAAGCGGAGGGATATCCCGACTGGTTTTTTATAGAGATACCGGAAATTGAGATTGAGATTTATGTTGTGGACCCTAAAACGGTCCATATTGAGGAAATTTTCAGGATGGAGGATATGGCTGTACTGTATTTTTTGAATCCTGTAGAGGACGCACAGAGGATTGAGCTGTTTTGTTCGGCAGACGGAGGGGATACATGGCAGGACGCAGACTCTATGCCCGGATGCTCTGTGCAGATAGATCCCTTGACAATCACTGTGGAGGGACTTGAATTTAATCATACATACCGGTTCTGTGTTGCTGTCACCGGAGGTTCCATGGAAGAGCTGTCATCGGTGAAATCCTTTGGTTATTATGAGAATGACTCAGACCGGTTTGGCCATGGAGACCGTGACGGGGATGACCGGGATGACCAGGGAGACCTTCCGCCCTGGGACAGCGCGCCTCCTCCGGGGGATGAATTTGGCGGTTCGGGGGATCCTGACAGTGACGGAAGGGACAATGCAGAAGCAGATGGAACATCCGGCACGTCAGATGGGGACGGCACTCTGTCCCTGGAGCCATCTGCTGTGAAGTGTGCCGGGATACCAGAGCCCTGCACTGCGGACAGAATCGGTACACAGAGACTCTCCACGACGGCTGCCGCCGATACGCAGGAGCCCTCCGCGGCGGCTGGCTCAGACCCCAACGGGCCTTTAGCTGCGGACAGAACCGGCAGACAGGAACCTTCCATAGAGGACGGCATGGCCGTGCGGGACGCGTCTGGCGCAGGCGCAGGGGATAGGCCGGGGGCCTCCGGTTCAGCGCTTGGAGAAAACGGCCGGGCATACGGTGGCGGGGAAGCAGAAAACGCCTTTCACGAAGATGGTTTGAGGACAGGGAATCTGTTGGAAGAAAATGCCACTGAAAATCGGGAGGAACCTGCCGGAGAGGGTACAGATGCGGACTCCGGCCGCCTTCAAAGGGATAATCCTTCAGGATTCATCTTCCGGACTGTCCTGGGAGCTGCTGCGGGTATAGCGGTGTTATCCTGGTACAAAAGAAAGAGCAGGAGGAAGCCATGATGAAAGTCAGAGAGAAGCAGGCGTTCCTGCTGATAACAGCTGTAATCCTTCTGAGCTTCGCTTTTTTCTATTACTGCTATGAAAAGGATAATAAATATACCCGTCCCCGCCCATATGCCAGGGATGGTGTTATATGGCTGGAGGATCAGTGGTACAGCAGGCACCCTATGTTCTATCTTACGGACGGCTGGTCCTTCTACCAGGACAAGTTACTGTCCCCGGATGAAATTGCCGACCATACTCCGGACGCATATTTCTACATAGGCAGGTATGGAGGCTTTGACCTGGGGGATCGGGAGGCTTCTCCCCACGGGAAAGGAACCTATAGGACCGTGATCCTCACAGAGGGGCATGAGCAGGAATACGGACTGGAGCTGACACCGGTATACTCCCGCTGGAGACTTTGGGTGAACGGTAAGCTGAAGCAGAGCGTGGGCATGGACGGGAACATAAACGGAGACATGGGGCCCCGTCCCCCGGTAAGCATGGTAACATTCACAGCTAAGGACAGAATTGAGATTGTAGTTGAGGCGGAGGATGACAGCCATTTTTACAGCGGCATGGTATATCCGCCGGCTTTTGGTGTGCCGGAGCTGGTGTCCAGAACCTCTGAACTGCGGCTTTTAATCCATGGCGCTGCAATTATGGCGGCTATTCTCATTGGGGCCATGTGCCTGTGCCTGGGGGCTGTCAGACGGTTTTCCAGGCCATATGGGGCGATGGCGTTTCTCTGCTTCTGTTTCTGCGGCAGCACGGCCTGGCCCCTGTTCCAGGTAATGTCGGAGAGTATGTACTGGGTCCTGCTGGCGGAGCGCTTCTGTTATTATGGGATGTTTTTTTCTATGATGTGGATCCAGTGGCAGATCTGCGGCCTGCCTGGGAGAGTATATGTTCCCGCCTGCGCGGCAGGTTTTTTAATTTGTCTGAGCGTCCTTATCCAGCCTCTGATTCCGGCTGAGACAGCGGGAACCTTGTACACATATGGCAATATACTTGGATTGTATAAGTGGTTCACTGCTTTTTGGCTGCTGGCCACTTCCGGCTGGGCTGTCTGTAAGAAGCGTCCCTACTGTCTTGCCGTGCTGGCCGGAAACAGTGTCTTTATGTGTGCCCTTGCGGCAGGGAAAATGTTCCCTCTCCATGAACCGGTGCTGACAGGGTGGTTCGCAGAGCTGGCTGGCGGAGTCATTATCCTCATAACAGGCGGGATTATGATATATGATGTGGATCGGACCTATAAGGAAAGCCTCAGGCTTAAGATGGAGCAGCAGCTGTCCCAGGTCCAGCTGGAAGCCAGAGCCAGATACGGTGCCCTTCAGCAGGAGTATATCAGGGGAACCAGAAAGCAGCTTCATGAAACCCGCAACCGGCTTACCCTGATTAAGCATTATCTGGATACAGGGGAGACCGATAAACTGAAGGAATATCTGAAAGGGCTTGTTTCTTCCACGGTGGACATGGAGAATGGGGAATATACAGGCCATATCCTTATGGACTCCATCCTGGCGGTGGAGCTTGGAACGGCAAGGAGCCAGGGGATATACGTGGAAGCAGAGGGGGACAGGATGCCCGGAAGCCTGGCGGTCCATGACGCCCATCTCACTGCGCTTTTGATGAATCTTCTGGATAACGCCATAGAAGCCTGCAGCCGGCTTCCGGAGGATGGGGAGAAGTGGATTTCCCTGGAGATTGGCCGGGTTGGAACCGGCCTTACTGTCTTGTGCACCAACAGCAGCCTGCCCCGTGAGGAAGGCAGAAGTACCAGCAAGGAGGACAGCCGGGCCCATGGGTATGGTATGGAGCTTATGAGCCAGGTGGTCCGGGAGTATAAGGGGACATTTGAGACAACATGGTATACGGATAGTTTTTCCGCCCGGATATTCCTGCCGGACGCAGTGAAAGACGGTGAACTTTAAATTTTGTTAAACGTGGTAAAAATCCCGGATTAGTGTGGTAAAATAAAATACAGATGGTTTAATGCAAAGAGCACCGGTTTCCTTCAGCTAAAGAAGGAAGCCGGCGTTTTTGCTTTCAGGATGAACCGTCCGCATATGGAAAGTGCCGTTTTCAGGGATAACCGACCGCTGTTTTTAATACAAAAGAAGAGGAAAAACCAATGATTATAGCAGTAGTGGATGATACCATGCAGGACAGAGAACTGCTTAAGGGTATGCTTGACCAATATTTTTCCGGGCATCAGACAGTACCTGAGATTCAAGAGTTTGAATCCGGAGAAGCATTTTTAGAGGCATATGAGCCGGGGCATTATGACATTATATTCTTTGATATATATATGGGAGGGATTACCGGTATGGAGACAGCCTCCCTGGTATATGAGAGAGATAAGGACTGCCGTCTGGTGTTCTTTAGTTCCAGCGCGGATTACGCGGTGGACAGCTACCGGGTAAGGGCCGCCTACTATCTGATGAAGCCCCTGAGCTATGAGGATCTGGCCCTGGCCCTGGACTGCTTTACCAGAGAGCTTCTGGAGGCGGGACGGGGACTTACGGTAATGGTGAAGGGCGGAGTGGAGGCTGTGGTGCCCTTTAGTAAACTGCTGTACGTGGACAGCCTTAAACGTATGGTGCGGATACATACCAGCGATACCGTACTGGAGGCAGCGGAGTCCTTTACGGCTGTGACCGGGCGGCTGATGCCGGATTCCAGGTTCCTTTGCTGCAACCGGGGGATTTACGTGAATATGGACTGGATTCAGGGGGTGGGAGACTCTGTTATTCGTCTGAAAAATGGGGAAACCCTGCCTGTACGGGTCAGAGGCAGGGCCCAGGTGAAAAAGGAATATATGGAATATGCCCTGAAGGATCTGCGGAGGTAAGATGAAAAATCAGAAATTGGTAAGTTTACGGCCTGTTATTGTTATTACTGCCTCAGCCATTCTCTCTGTTTTATTTATACTTATTCTTTACTATGCAGATAATAAATACACGGTGGGGGGAAAGCAGCCGGAATTGGGAAGACTGGAGCTGACGCTGGGGGATATGGAGGAGAAGCCATACCGGTATCTTATTACGGGATGGGAGTTCTATCCCGATCTGCTTCTGGGACCGGACGCGTTTGACGGAGCGGAGAAACCTGCCGGTGTAACTGCGGCAGTAGGAAAATATGGACAGATGAGGCGGAATCAAAGAGGGACAAAGGGTACATACCGCCTGGTTTTGGTGCTGCCGGAAAAGGGCGGTCCCTTTGCCCTGGAACTGCCTGAGATAGAAGGGGCAAGCAGGGTCTATATCGGGGGAGAGCTGGTCCGGGAATGGGGAAGTATAGAGGATGTCCGCTCCGGTATGAAGCGGTTTGTTTTTCCTCTCACCCAGGGCCGGGACACAGAGCTTATCATACAGGCTGCGGCTCTGGGCGCCTTTCATTCCCAGAATTTCAGTCCGCCGCTTCTTGGAGTCTACGATGCCGTGACCGGGATACGGGATGTGGGGCTGTTGCTGAAGGTGATGGTTCTGGGGCTGGCTGTGTCCGCCGCCGGTCTCTCCCTTCATCTGGCTGTGAAAATCCGCTGGTGGAGAGGCTTTCTCTTCTGCCTGTTCTGCCTGTGCTTCGTAGGGTATCAGCTGTGGCCTCTGGCGCGGGAGCGGATTCAGCTGGGGCTGCAGCCCTGGTACGGGATCCAGGTGTTCTGCTTTTACGCCATGCTTTGGCTGATGGTCATATTGGAAAATGACCTGTACCGCATCAAAGGGGGAAAGGTGTCCGCCGCCATGGGAATATTCTGTATTCTGGCCCTGGTATACGGCTGTTATGCCCAGTATGGGACGGCGGCTGCGGCGGATCTGTTCAGCTATATTACCCAGTGGTATAAATTTGCCATTGCCTGTCACCTTATACTGGTGGCATATATGGCGATGGCAGAGGGAATGGAGCGTTCCCAGACCCTGCTGGTAATTGCGGTTGTACTTGTTTCCGCCCTGTTTATGGAACAGCTTCTGCCGCTGTACGAGCCTATAATAGGCGGAAGCTTCCTGACCATTGGCTGTGTGGTCATTATGGTGGGAATGTTGAGTATTCTGTGGCAGGATATGGCGGACGCGTTCCGGGCCAGAACCTTTTTTGTAACAGAGACAGGACGGATGAACCGGCAGCTGGCTATGCAGAGAGAGCATTACCGCCAGCTCAATGCCAGAATTGAGGAAACCAGACGGATCCGCCATGATATGCGCCATCATATAAGACTGCTGCAAGCCTATGCGGCGGAAGGAAATTTGGAACATGTAAAGGCGTATCTGGGACGGCTTTCACCTGCCATGGATTCGATGGGGCCTGTTACATTTACCAGCAACTATGCGCTGGACGCAGTACTGTGCCATTACGCTGCCCTGGCAGAGAAGGAGAAGATTGAAACAGATATCCGGGTTATGGTTCCGGGCCGGACCGTGCTTCCTGATGATGAGTTATGCGTGGTTATGGGAAATCTGCTGGAAAATGCGGTAGAAGCCTGCAAACGGCAGGAGTCGGGCAGGAAGTTCATATTCTTAAGGTGCCTTCAGGACGACAGCCGCCTGTCCATTGTGCTGGACAACAGCTTTATGGGGGATGTGCAGTATGAAAGGGGATATTTCCGGTCCTCCAAGCGGGAGAGCGTGGGGATTGGGGTGGAGTCGGTAAAGGCCATCGTAAAACGTCACGGGGGGATTGGCACCTTTGTGCCAGAGGAGAAGGTATTCAAGGTTTCCATTATCCTGCCGTTAAAGGATGAGGGATAAGGGCGGCGCGGCTTCACGGCTGTGCCGCCTGTTTTTGTGTACCCGGCGGGCATATGTTCTAATGGGCGAAGAAGCACTTGTAAGGGTAAATCGGAAGGGAGATTGAGTTTCGGTCGAAAAAACTGACTTTCGGTCGCAGGCTATTGTTTCAGGATAAATGCTATTGTAGTATGAAAGCAATAAAAAAGCAGTGACTGTCCGAGGTTTCATGGACAGAAGGCATATGGAGCATATACGAAAGCGGGAGGGGCCCTATGATAAAGAAGATAGCAGGATACATATTAGGAGGTATTGTGGTGGTGATGGCGTTGGGGTACCTTACCGCCATAATGCTGACGGATCTGGTTCCGGCCATTTTAACCCGGGATTGGGGAAGACTCTGGAATCCGGGCCTTCTGCTTAAGCCGGCTGTCTGGATATATGGAGCGGTGGTCACGGTAATGGTTTATATGCTGTACCTGGTATTCCACGTGGGAACTGTAAAACGGGCCAAACGTCTGATGAAGGCCAAGGAGGACAGTATTGAAAGTTCTCTGGAGAATTCACGCTTTATGACCGACAAGGAGAAGGATGATAATTTCTCCCCGAAGCGTTTTACCAGACTTAAAGAGGAAAAAAAGGACGGGATTCCTGTATACGCAGTGTACAACAAGAAAAAGAAGGAGCTCAACATCAACATTGCCAAGCCCATGCATGGCCTTGTAATCGGCGCCACAGGCAGCGGTAAAACCACATCCTTTATCAACCCCATGATTCAGATACTGGGGAAATCCTCAGCCGGTTCTTCCATGATCTGCACAGATCCCAAGGGAGAGCTGTTCCAGCTTCACAGCGGCATGCTGGCGGAACAGGGCTATAAGGTAATGGTTCTGGACTTAAGGGATCCTTACAGCTCCTTCCGCTGGAACCCTTTGGGAGATATCTATGACAGGTACCAGCTTTACCTTAAGGCGGGACAGGGGATCTTCCAGTGCGACACGGACGTGAGGCAAAGCGGTTTGGAGCTGGTGAATGAGGCGGACCAGTATAAGGATGTGTGGTACGAGTATAAGGGAAAAGCCTACGCTGTGCGCAGGGAGCTGCTGACTGTTATCAAGGTGGAAAAGCAGAAGATATATGATGAGATTTACGAAGATTTAAATGACCTTATCAGCGTTATCTGTCCCATTGAATCACAGGACGATCCTGTGTGGGAAAAAGGAGCCCGTTCCATTATCATGGCGGTATGCCTGGCCATGCTGGAGGACAGCGAGTATCCGGAGCTGGAGATGACCAGGGAGAAGTTCTGCTTCTATAATGTAAACAAGGCTATCAGCAATTCGGAGGACGAGTTCAGGGCTTTAAAAGAATATTTTATGGGACGCCCCAAACTCTCCAAGTCAGTTGGACTTTCAAGGCAGGTTCTGTCAGCGGCCGATACCACCCTGGCCAGCTATATGTCCATTGCTTTTGATAAGCTCTCTATGTTTAACGACGAGGGACTCTGCTCCCTTACCTCGGAGACGGATATCGATCCCCAGCAGTTTGCAGCCGAGCCCACGGCGCTGTTCCTTAAGATACCGGATGAAAAGGATACCCGCCATGCCCTGGCGGCCGTATTCGTACTGTGCATTTACAAGGCGCTGATTAAGGTGGCCTCGGCCAGGGAGGATTTAAGCCTTCCGAGAAATGTATACTTCATCCTGGATGAGTTCGGCAACATGCCTAAGATAGACAAGTTCGACAAAATGATAACTGTTGGACGGAGCCGTAAAATCTGGTTCAACATGGTAGTCCAGTCCTATGCCCAGTTAGACAATGTATATGGGCAGACCATAAGCAATATCATCAAGAGCAACTGCGGCCTGAAAATGTTTATTGGTTCCAATGATATAGAAACTTGTGAGGAATTCTCAAAGCTCTGCGGCAACAAGACTGTTTCCACACAGAGCGTATCCTCTACTCTGGGGGACAAGACAGGGAACATCAATGTATCCAGCCAGGTGCAGACCAGGCCCCTTATATACCCTTCGGAGCTGCAGAAACTGAACAATAAGAACAGCACCGGCAACGCCATTATCGTAACCTTTGGAAATTATCCCTTAAAGACCCGGTTTACGCCCAGTTACAAATGTCCTCTCTATGAGATGAAGACCATGGATTTAAGCCAGGTACGGATGAACGCCTTTTTCGGGGACGAGGTTTACTATGATTTGGATGAGCGCAATTACATTATTGCCAGCCGGCAGGAAAAAGAGATGGAGGTGTCTGCGGAATGAACAGAGGAATAAAAAAGGGACTGCTGCTTGTTGCAGGCTGCTGTATGGCGGCAGGGCTGCCGGACAGGGCGCTGGCAGCTTCCTATAACGATGACACGGCAGACTCCTATCTGTCCAGGATTTATACTGAGGCAGAGGACTGGATATCAGAGGGAGGGGCAGAGGACGCATTCAACGGACCGGGGGCGGCGCAGACCGCTCTGGAGGAGGACAGCGCTTTGGCGGGTCCCAGGATACATGAGGTGTCCATGGGAGAGAAGTATCACAGTGACTATGATTTATATGAACATTCCATAGACGGCAGATATTTTATTTATTCCAATGTATCCAACGGAGGAATAACGGATCGTCCCGTATATGTGGAGATACCTGTGGACGTGTTCTGTACAGCTGAGAAGGACGGCGTACCCATGAACTATACATCCGGCCAGCTGTTGTCGGACAGAGGGACCTATGTTATGCGCTTAACAGCAGTACATGATAAGAATGTTCCCCTCTCCCAGCAGGAAGAGTACAGAACCGTATTCCGGTTCCGCATTGATGAGAAACGGCAGGACGCGTCAGGCGCCGTATCAGGAGCCGCAGGCGCCCTGGCCAGGCAGATAGACGGACTCACCGGAAGTGATACCGCAGGCCTGCTGAACCAGATTACTTCGGAGTCAGGGATTGCCGGTGATGACATTGCGGCAGCCTTGGCCGGCCAGCTCTTTTCCGAATCCGGGGATAAAGGAGAGGAAGGGGAAGGAAGCAATGACGGGACAGATAATGAGGCAGGGAACACGGACCAGGGGCTTCACGCATCTTCGGAAGACGCCCTGGGCCAGGGAGAGGATTCCGGCCAGGAGGATGCGGGCCAGGAGAAGGATTCCGGTCAGGACGGTGCGGGCCAGGAGGGGGATTCCGGTCAGAAAGGTTCAGACCAAGGAATCGGTTCCGGTCGGGAAGGCAGAGAAGTCTCCGGGAGAAGCCAGGTTTATCTGGAGGATGAAAAGATGTACCTGGTAACCCTGGAGAACGGCTTTACGTTCCGGTCCAGCGTGCCGGAAGGAATGCTCATTAACCAGTCCGTGGCAATTTATCCGGGTGAAGGGCAGTACACTCTCTACAGAGGGGAGGAGGAAACAGCCCTGAACGAGCGGCAGGAGGCGGCGGAATACGGAATATACCGTCTGGTATCAGGGGAATATGAGTTTACCTTTGAAATCAGCAATACATATGTTAACCGGGATACCTTTAGCGCGCCTGAAGGGACCAGGATTTCAGCAGCTTCCTTTAACGGGAATTCCCTGGACACAGGAGAGGGAACTCTGCTCACCATGGAGGCCGACGGAAGCTACCTTGTTACCCTGAAAGGAGATTACGGGGAGACTCTGGAGGTAGAGCTTAACCGGGACACGGAGCCTCCGGCAGTGGAAGTGGAGATAGAGGGTCAGACGGCCCGGATAACCTACAGTTCCACGGATCTGGCCTCTGTGACCCTGGCAAAGAACGGCGGGGAACCGCGGGAATTTAACGGATTTACGATAACCGAAACAGGCAGCTATGTACTGGCAGTAACAGACAGGGCCGGCAACCAGACCCTTAAGGAATTCTCACTGCGGTATAAGGTAAATATGTATGGGGTCATTGCCATAGCGGCGATAGTCATATCCATAGCGGCAGGAGCAGTGATGCTGGTTCGGAAAAAAAGGAATCTGACGGTTCGGTAAGGAGTTGATGGAATGGAAGTGGCAAAGGGCTTTACTGATGTGCTTTATACCACAATGGTGCTTTTATTTAACGAAATATTTGTGCCGGTTATGACGGAAATCCTGTCCATGTTCTATGAAAAAGCAATGTATGTACTGTCCCACAGCGTCTCCATCCTGGCATACTTTTTTTTGATTACAGTGTGCAAGATTCTGGACTCCCTGGAAACAATGATAGGCATTTTCGCAGGCACTGAGAATGTTATTGTGGATAACAAGCCAATGACCTTTATGGAGATGGTGTTCAACCAGGACGCGGTCAGCAAAGGCTTTCTGATGATAACTCTGGTGGCCGTAGGCATATGCTTTTTATTTACCATTTTTGCCATAGTGCGTTCCATGTCCTCCTCCACGCTGGAAAACAAGAATCCCATCAGCCAGGTGCTGAAGGACGCCATGAAAGCCTGTGTCTCCTTTATGCTGGTACCCTTTTTGTGCATTGCCCTGATGCAGTTGAGCTCGGCTCTGATAAAGCAGACCAAAGCGGTCATACAGGCCGAGTCCGGCACCGCAGGGGATCCGAGCATGGGCCTTTACATCTTCCTGACAGCCAGCTTAAGAGCCGGAAGGGCGGATTTTGAGATTCCTGTCTTACAGGAGACGGCAGACGTTGCGGAAGGGCTGGGCGATAAGTTTACCTATGAGATACTGACCAGTCTTGATTCGGCCTTCCGTGTTGAATACCTGCCGCCCAGTATGAGCGACGACCTGCGCCGCAGTTATCTGAACGGCGATAAGGATTACCTGGATTTCAGGGATTCGGGCTCTGATTTCTCCGCGGCCAAAATTGATTATCTTCTGGGCTTCAGCGCAAGCATCTTCATGGTTATCATGCTGGCAGGCGTGCTTATACAGTTTATACGCAGGCTGCTGGAACTGGTGCTGCTGTACCTTGTAGCTCCATTTTTTGTGGCGACAATCCCTCTGGACCGGGGGGATATGTTTAAGCGCTGGAGGGAAATGTTTATAGCCAAGTTTTTGGCGGGATTTGGAGTTATCTATGCCCTGAAGATATTCATGCTGCTGCTACCTTTGATTTTCAGTGATAACCTGAGCCTTGGCAGCTCCTTTGTAATGGACCGGCTGTATGCGGGAGGTGTCTATGACCAGACCAAAGATAAGTTTTTTGATAATCTGAGGGAAAAGACCGGAGAAATAGAAATTCCGGGCTCAGGTAACCCTGCGTATCAGGAGGAGGTAAACCGCATGGAGGAGGCTGTGGATTTCGCCTGGGAAAAAACAGGCATGGGCTATATGGAGAACCACTCGGCCATGGACAGCGTACTGGTGAACATGGGCCTTATGGACAGGAATTCGCCTTCTCTGGAGGAATCCATGATTGATTCCATACTTAAAACCATATTTTTCCTGGGAGGGATGTTTGCTGTATATAAAAGCTGCGCCATGTTCCTGGAGATCCTCAACCCTAAAGCGGCAGAGGATGCCAAGACATCCACCATGCTGGCCATGGGATATACGGTGGGAGCGGCAAGGAAGGCGGCAGCGACTGGCGTTCAGCTGGGTGTGGCTGCAGGTGTAGGCCTGGGCACGGGTCTGGCCACCGGAGGCGCTGGCGCTGCGGCCACAGCGGGAGCGGCAGGAGCCAAGACAGCCGCCACAGCAGGGGCCAAGGCAGTAGGGACGGCTGCCAAGACGGCCGGCAGCACAGCTAAAAACGCGGTTAAATCCGCAGCCAAATCCACGGCCAAAAACGCTGTTGGGGCGGCAAAGCAGGGGGTCCAGGGGGCGGCCTCTGGCGCCGCGGGAGCGGCAAAGGATTCCGGGGACAGAGACGGATAAGGAGGTGCTGATAAGGTGGAGATGTCATATCTGGGGATTTATGAGTGGGTATATGAAAAGGTCCTCTCAAGTATTGTCACACCTGTGTTTGATTTTGTGGTTTCGATTATAAACATTGCCTGGGGATATGTGTTTCAGTACATCCTGGGGCCCATACTCCTTCCTGTGCTCCAGGTTGTGTTCTACTGGGTGATTCGGGTAGTAGAGGTGCTGGGCGCCTTTATGAACTATTTGCAGTTTATAGGATATCTGTTGGTGGTGGACTGCCTGGAAAAGGCGTTTGATATCTTTATTGGCCTGGAGCCGGTTACCTACTATCCCAATGGCAGAGAGGGAGCTGCCGTGACAGGGAGCCTTTTAGAGGTGCTGTTCACCAGCACCGCCATCTCTGAGGCCTTCAAGGTTATCACCCTGGGAGGCGTGGGTATTGCCCTGCTTCTGACTATATTCGGGGTGGCAAAGTCGTCCTTTGACTTGGATTTTGAAAATAAACGGCCGGTAAGCCATGTGCTCAAGCAGCTGTTTAAATCTGTTCTGGGCGCATTCCTGATTCCCTTTGCGGTTTGGTTCATGATACAGCTGTCCATGATTATACTTACAACCCTTAACACCGCAGTGTCCTTTGATGACAATGGAGGGAGGAGTACTCTGGGCAGCACCATATTTACCATTGCATCCGTAAACGCGGCCTGGGACAGCGAGAATAATATGTCCAAATGGGGAACGGTGGAGCTGGATGAGGGCTTTGGCTTTAAGGTGCTGGACAAAGCCAACCCGGATTTTGATATAACAAAGGAGCCCAGAAAGAACTTTTATTTGAATGACACTTATGAAAGATATACCAACATACCCAATGTGGTTCTCAATTTTGATTTAAGCAGATTCGATTATCTGATGGGAGGATGGACCGCTATTTTCCTGTGCGTTATTCTCTTCCTCTGTTTCCTGACGGTCATACGCAGGATATTTGAAATCCTTCTGCTGTACCTGGTGTCTCCTTACTTTGTGGCGATGATGCCCCTGGATGACGGGGAGAAATTTAAACAGTGGTTCGGGATGTTTATGGGAAAGCTTTTTACAGGCTACGGTACCGTTGTTCTGATGAAGATTTATCTGATGCTGATGCCCCTGATTCTCAGGGGAGGAATAACAGCCGAGGGCATGGGGGGAGAGAGCAGGATTGTCATGGCAGCCCTCTATGTTATGGGCGGGGCCTGGACCGTGTACAAAGCAGGCAGCCTGCTGACCGGTCTGGTGAATGAAGCCGCAGGACGGCTGGAGCAGGAGAGCAACCGGGATGCCTATGGAGCGGCCATGCTTGCCGCTGCCCCATTCAGGGCAATTAAGAACCGGCTGGAGCAGAAGGTATCCGGAAAGCTGGAGGAGAAGATTACCGGCGCAGGTAAGGATGTGGGAACCCGGCTTCAGGGCGGAGATCCTAAGGGGTCCGGGGCCCGGAGTGAGGTAAGGACCAGCCGCCTGCGATCTAAGCCGCCCAAGCAGCCAAAGTTTAAGAAGGCCGTTATTTATGACGAGCTGAAAAACAGTTCCGGCTTTACCATAGGCGGGCACCGTCCTGCCAGAGGAAGGTCAAGGCAGCTGGAGCCTGTTTCAAAGGCAGCCCTTAAGAATGTAAAGAAGAGTACCTTAAAGCATATAAACTTTGAAAATGATAAGAGGCCTTTTAAATACGGTTACGACCAATTTAGAAAGGATAATGCGTTTATAAGAAATAAGGACGGCACCGTAGACTTAATGCACCCTGCTAAAAGGAAGAGCGCCGTACTTGCGCAAAGAAATGAAATCGCCAAGGTCAGGGAGGAGGCTTTGTCTTATTCCGATCCCAAGGAGCGGTCCCGGTACGTTACAAATTGGCTTCAGCACCAGTCTGATGATAAAGACAGTTTAATGTATTTTAACCCTGCCGATAGAATGCGTCTGGAGCGCACCTTTGGCTGTAAGATTGACAAAACTCCTATAAGCAACGGAATTAATAAGGGACAAATCGTCTTCTATCCAGAGAAGCCAAAACTGCCCAATGGTACAAGGCTCAATCCAGATAAAAGCAAAGGGGATAAAAAATGAGAATAATACCAAAAAAAACCAGGGTTTCCATGGAATTTTTTAAGGGAATTGAACTGCTGGACATTGTGATTGCGGCAGCAGGGGTGACCCTGACCCTTTTTATGCTTCTGTCCAACCTGCCTTTGCGATGGATGGCCGCCCTGATTGTATTTATTGTCTTTTCAGCCTCCATTATCCCTCTGGATGATGAGAAGGCATATAAGAGCCTGTATTATGCAATCAGATATGCCATGAGCTATAAAGAGTTTGTAAAGCATCCGGAGAAAAAGGGACAAATACCTGTAGCAGGGGTGACCCCGTTTACAGGCATCTCAGATATGTTTATTGAATATGGAACCTCTTACCTGGGGGTAGTGGTGGAGATTCCCTCCATTGAGTTCAGATTCCTTACGGAGCCGCGCCAGAACCAGCTTATTGACCAGGTGTATGGTTCTATCCTTCGGACAGTCAATGACACAGATTCCGCCGCTATGGTAAAGCTGGACCGCCCGGTGCTCTATGACAGCTTTATCGAAGGCGAAGAAAAAAAGATGGAGGATTTAAAAGCAGCCTATATCCGCGGACTGATGACCGATGAGGAGCTGACGGTGCGTATCGGGATTATACAGGACCGGATGAGCCAGCTGGAGCTGTTTAATAATAAAGAGACGGTATATCTGCCCTTTCATTATATGGTGTTTTTCGGGCGGGACAAGGGGCGTCTCACAGAGCAGGCACAGAATATGGTGGATACCCTAGGTCCCCATGGTATGGAATGCAGAATTCTCAAAGAGCAGGAGCTGGCTATATTCCTGAAATACAACTACAGCGGAGTCTTTGACGAGCGGGAGGCGTGGAAGCTGACACCGGACCAGTACATGGACTGGATTCTTCCGGATAAGCTGGCGGTTACATCCAGGACGGTTGCCTATGACGGCCTTGTAACCCATAATCTGCGGGTAACCGATTATCCCATTGTGGTACCCAATGCATGGGGCCACGCCCTTTTTAACCGGCCTGATGTGCGTGTAACGCTGAAGATGAGGCCCATTGACAGATATAAGGGAATTAAACAGATTGACAGGGCGATTGATGAACTGCGGGAGCAGGGAGCCAGCACCGGAAAAACCAGCCGTCTGATGGAGCTGGGCAGCCATATAGATACCCTTGCTGAGGTGCTTTCGCTTTTGCAGGGGGATAACGAGATACTGATGGACGTGAATATTTTCATCACTGCCTATGACTATGAGGCGTCTCCGGAGCTGCTGGGACCGGGATACAGGCCCACGGGCCAGGGAATCGGCATGAAGCGTCAGATCCGCAGGGAACTGTCGGAATGGGGGTTCAAATCATCAGATATGTTCATGCGGCAGTTTGATGCCTACGCTTCCGGCCATATATCCGCCTTCGACGCATTTTCCAAGGACGGGCGGGGAATCCACAGCGGCTCCGTGGCCGCGGCATTCCCATACGTGTATAAGGTAATGATGGAAAAGAAAGGGATCTGCCTGGGAAAGAGCGCAGGGCGTCCTGTATTCCTGGACTTTTTTGCCAGGAACAAGGAGCGGGTCAACAGCAACATGGTGGTGATTGGAAAGTCCGGTTCTGGTAAATCCTATGCAACCAAGAGTATTCTGGCCAACCTGGCCGCGGAGAACAGTAAAATATTCATACTGGATCCGGAGAACGAGTATCTGGGGCTGGCCCGTTCCCTTAAGGGAAAGATTATAGACGTGGGAAGCGCCACCGAGGGAAGACTGAATCCCTTCCACATCATCACCGGACTCTCGGATGAGGAAGATGAACTTGACGGGGATGAGGAAGAGAACCAGATTCCGGGCGCCAAAGTAAGCTTTAATATGCACATGCAGTTCCTGGAAGAGTTTTACCGGCAGATACTGCCGGGAATTGAAGCGGACGCGCTGGAGTACCTGAATAATATTACCATCCGGATGTACGAGGCAAAGGGAATTGACGCAGAGACTGATTTAAGCGGGCTGACACCCGGGGACTACCCCACCTTTGATGATCTGTATGAGAAGATACTCAATGATTTTCAGATGTCCACCGGGGATTACAGCAAGAAGAATCTGACGGTGTTGCTGAACTACATATCCAAATTTGCCACCGGAGGAAGAAACGCGGGACTGTGGAACGGTGAAGCCTCCATAAGCACCCAGGAAAATTTTATTGTGTTTAACTTCCAGTCCCTGCTGGCCAACAAGAATAATACCGTAGCCAATGCCCAGATGCTTCTTGTTTTAAAGTGGCTGGATAATGAAATTATCAAGAACAGGGACTACAACTTAAGATACGGCGCCTCCAGAAAAATTATAATCGTTATCGACGAGGCCCATGTATTTATCGACAGCAAGTATCCCGTGGCCCTGGATTTCATGTACCAGATGGCCAAGCGTATCCGAAAGTATAACGGAATGCAGATTATCATTACCCAGAACATTAAGGACTTTGTGGGAACAGAAGAACTGGCGAGAAAATCTACGGCTGTCATCAACGCCTGCCAGTATTCCTTTATTTTCCCCCTGTCGCCTAACGATATGCATGACCTGTGCAGGCTTTATGAGAAGGCGGGAGCCATCAATGAAAGCGAACAGGATGAAATCATCAACAACGGCCGGGGCCGGGCGTTCGTGGTTACCTCTCCGTCGGAACGCAGCAGCATTGATATTGAAACACCTAAGGATATTGAGCGGCTGTTTGGCATATAGGCGGGAAGATTACAGCTATGAGGAAAGGATTGCAGCTTTTATGAAGGGCATAGTGAGGAAAATAACCGTTGCCGCGGTTCTCCTGTGGATACTCCCGGGCCTTTCCGGCTGCGGGGATAAAGACAGGGTGGATGAGATTAAAGCCCAGGGAAGCCTTGTGGCAGCCGTGCCTGAGGAAGGGGAGCGGTCAACCTGGGATCAGGCGTATGCCAGGGAGCTGGAGCAGCAGGTTCTGGAGGAAATGGCCTCAGATATAGGTGTCACCCTCCGGATTGAGCGGGTAAAGGAGCAGGAGCTTGTCCAGGCAGTGAAACAGGGAAGGGCCCACGTGGCGGTGGGAGTCCCTGTGCTTCCCGGACGTCAGGACGAGGGATATTCCCTGGCTTATGGAAGAAGGGCCTCTTATCTGGCAGTGGCAGACGGCACGGTTCTGGACTCCTGGGGAGCGCTGGCAGACGGCATTGTGGGTTATTCCGTAAACACGGGGCCTGTGGTGCTGCGGCAGCTTAATACCTTAAGCGGAATTGAGCTTAAGGAGGTGGAGACAGGGGATGCCGTCAGCGGGCTTGCGAAGGGGGACATCACAGCTTATGTGTGCGGCGAGACGGAAGCCAGGGAGTTTATGGCGGCAGAAGGCATCCAGATTCAGGAACTGCCCGGCCTTTGGCCGGAAACCTATACCTTTTATACGGGTGAGCCGCAGTACCGGCTTCTGGGACTTGCGAACCAGGGCATTACTGATAAGCTGACGGAGTAATGGAGGAAAAAATGGCATATTTTGACAGCCCCAAGAACAGGGTCAAATGGGAGATTGAATTGGAGGAGCTGCGGCAGCAGAAGGAGGATTTTGCAGCAGGAAGGCTTCATGATACAGGTGAAATAAAAAGGGGCGCCATGGCGGAGGGACAGCACAGAAAACCTGTTACCTTTGAACAGCTGGAGAGAGAGGAGGCTTCTGCTTCCCGCAGAAGAGAAGCGGGAAGCCGGGATATGTCTTCCGGGAAGAAAAGAGAGATGTCAAAGCCTTCCCCCAGCCCGTCCATTGGCCCCAAAGGGGGGTGATAGGATGAAACGAATCAGAAGTCCGCTCCTTTTGGCCGCCATGGCTCTGCTGGCCGCCGGCCTGACGCTGTGGGGCTCGACAGGCAGATCTTTTGCCAATCAGACAGACCAGGGATACGGCGCCGACGGTGAGGCCAGAGAACTGGACAAAGAGGCGCAGGAGAGTATGTTTCCCTACCAGGTGGAAGGAGAACCGGAAAGCTCCTATGGAGAAGGCAGTCAGGAACTGGAACGGCTGCTGGAGGCTCTGGGAATGGAAGTCCCTTCCTTACTGCCTGAGGAAGCAGCAGGGATGGAGAAGGTAGTGGATCCGCCCATGAACTTCCTTGTGTCAAAGACAGAAGGGCTCCTGGATTATACGTTGCCCAATGGCAGCCGGTTTTCCGCCAGTGTGCCCCAGGGAATGACTGTGACGGATCCGGTGACATTTAAGCCTGTGGAGAATGCCATCCTCACTGTCATGCGTAATGGATCCGGCATCGAAACTTCCAGGGATGGTATCTACAGCCAGCCTGGGAAGTACCACATCCGGATGGTGATTCTACCCACGTCTTCAGAGGGAGGAAGCAGACTTTTGGAGGTAAACTTCCGGTTTACCATCCTGCCCCGGGAGGTGTCTTTGCTGAATCTGCTGAAGGCCCCGGAGGGCTTTGCCATAGAGAAGATGGAACTGGACGGAAGAGGGATTTTACCCGATAATCCCCGATGGCATTTTCTGCATGGGGATGGGTGCTATAAGGTGAGATTCGCCCAGGAAAACGGAGGGCTCTTCTATGACATTTCCTTTAAACGGGATACCCAGGCGCCCCTTTTTACAATTTCTCCTGTTCCGGACAAAAAGGAGATGAAGGATACGGTCTGCCTGGAGCTCACAGAGGACATGACATCTCTGGAAATGTATTATAACGGAAAGATGGCGCCCATCCCCATAAAACGGCTGGAGCTGGCCGGACTTTACCAGTTCCGTCTCTGGGACAGGGCGGGAAATGAACGGTATTACCAGATAAGAATCGCAGAGCGGCTCCGGCCGCCCTCGCCAAAGACAATTATAATAACCCTTTTAGGGGTGGGAGCTGCAGCTGGATGGTTTTTCTATCAGCGCAGGCACCCCAGGTTTTTATAATAGATCCATTTTAATGGATGGAATGAAAAAAATATGCAGGAGGATATGATATGAATGTACCGGTAATGTTATTAAATTCAACAGGAGGAAACCCTTTTGAGCAGGTATCCAAACCCGTCGTTGAACTGCTTAACATGGCTCTTACTCCCGCCCTTGGAATCGTAGGGGCGCTGGGAGCGATTTATTGCATTTTTCTTGGAGCAAAGCTGGCAAAGGCCGAGGAGCCCCAGGACAGGGAAAAAGCCAAGAACAGCCTGAAAAATGCAATTATAGGGTTTGTGCTGATATTTGTACTCATTGTGGTATTGAAGATTGGTATGGATGCTATGTCTAACTGGATGAACAGCGCCATGAGTAATGTAACTCCATAGTCCGCAGATAACGGGAAAACGGTGCTGCGCCTTATAAGGCGCAGTACCGCCCATGCAGGACAGGACACACAAGGAAAGCAGTTGGGAGGAGGTGCGCTTTATGAAAAGAAAATTAAGGAATTGCCTGGCCATCCTTACAGGCCTTAGTCTTTTTTTCACAGGGTGTAAGAACCAATCAGTGAATCTCTACATGGAAACGCTGGTGCCTGAGAGCGCCAGCCCTCCCCAGAGGCCGGTGGAGACAACCGGCACGCCGGCCAGTCTGCCGGATGTGGAAAAGGAAGTGGGGGAGCAGGCGTCTGTGTATCTGGAGCAGCGGTTTCAGGAACTTACGGGTCCAAGAGCATTTTTTTTCCCAGAAAACCATTCACTGAGCCATACCGATATAAAAGTGTTTCAGGTCCTGGGACTGCTGGAGGGGAGATTTTATTATTATTATGTCACAAAAGAGATAAACACAGGGCAGGAGGTACATGCGCTGGCCTCATACGAATATGAAACAGAAAGATACAAGTCCCTCTATGAGAACAAGGTAGATCCCGGAGCAGCGGGGACGGATACAGACTCACAATACAGCTTCTACGGCCATCTCGCCGCGGATAAACTGGGACGGCTCAGAATCAGCCTGTATGATGGCGGAAATTTATTCATTCTTGACGGGGAGGGAAAGGTTGTTTTTTCCCGGACCTCGGAGGATGAGGGGGAGGATTTTCTTTATCTCATAGATTCAATCTTTGGCGTGGGGGGAACGAATCCGTCTTATTTCAGCAAGGATATTACAAATGTCACCACAAACGGGCGCTATTGTTTTTATGTTCCCATTACTCTTTATAAAGGTGATTACACCAAGGAGGAGGAGATAGGTGAAGAGGAGTATATACTCCAGTATACATATTCTCCTATTGGAGCAGGGACCTTTCCCAATACAGAATATCTTCTCCAGGAGGATTTAAACTGGAATCAACGGGTTCTGGAGTGGAAGGCCGTAGCAGACTCAGGAAACAGCGAACGGGATCCTGAGGAGGACTGGAAGGACGCTCTGAAGAAATATCCGGTGAAATGGGGTCCCTACTATGTGTCCACAGGCTATGACTGGGCGCCCACCTTTCTGTACCGGCTGATGGAGTGGAAAAATCAGAAGTTCAGGAATTTTGTGGAAGGAAAGAAAGGGATTTCTACTGCAGACAGCAAGGAAAATGAGGGATATGCCGAACTTTTTGCTATACCGGCTGAGGAATCCATCTTTACGGATGTGTGGGAACTGAAGACAGGGCAGAACCTTATGAAATTCTTTTTCTTAAGCCCCGGGGAGGGGTACTGCCCTCTGGTGGGCAAAGTGGGCCAGAGATCGGATATTTTAAAGACAGAGACAAGAACGTATACGATTACAAAGACCAACAGTAAGGGTGAGAGCGAGGAGATAGAAATTGAGGATGAAATCCAGGCGGTTATCCGCAGAAAGGCCCTCTTTGCGGAGGGGGCGGCTGTAGAGCAGTTCTATGTCCTGGATAATAAAGCCGGAATAGGAGTGACAGCCGGACCTGTATGGAGGAGCGGAAATTATTCTATGGGTATAAATATAGGCCCCATTCTCCTGTGCATTGATTATTTCAAAGACCAGACCGCAAATGAGGCAGTGTTTTTTCCAGCAATCACCGAGTGGGAGAGGATGCAGATGGAGGAGAAATATGAGGGAAATCTGAGCTTTTGCATACTTGGTGGCCGGGCGGGAGACAGCTATCCCATGGCCCATAATCTGGAGAAGGATATTATAAGCATATATGCAGAGGATGGTAAATACATAACCATAAAAACGGATGATTTAAATGCTTCCGGTTATGGACAGACATCTGCCGATCAGGAACTGCTGAGCGAGGTGGAGAAGCGGAAAGAGTACAGGGAGGAGAAGGGATTTAACAAGAACAGCACTTACAAAATAGATAAAGAGAATGCCTATACCAATCCTGACCGGTACGGCAGGGATAACATACTGGTGATAAAGGATGGTGATTCAAAGAATCTTTTGTTTACCAGCTTCTATAACGGGATGCTTTATTTTGAAACGGAGAGGTACAGCATGAGTACGGAGCTTTCCTCCGGAAAAGGGTATCACCTGTCTGAATGGACTCTGTATCAGGCGTGGCAGACCGGGGAGGATGAGATAACCTGCATAGGCTTTCAGCGGACAGATGCAGTTTACTATTACATGGATATGGCAATGGCACGGGTTTATAAACTCAGTTTAAAGGAGTTTAAGGAACAGGCGGCCAGTTATCAGATTCCTGTTGAAAGGAAGGCTCCGCCGGAAAACGAGGCTCGGGAGCCCAGTCTGGATGAAGGGGTGACTCTTCCTGCCATTCCACAGGATATGGAAAGAATAAAGCAGGATATAAAAGAGAATTCCATTCCCCCCACCAGCTCCGCGTCCAGGGAGGAAATGGAAACCTTGCCGGATGTGACTATTACCGAGACAGGAGCTGTGGGAGACAGGATGTGGAAGGATGCACAAGAGAGAATGAGAGGAGAGGAATAGAAATGGCAGCAAACAACGGATTTAAGATTGTACAGTTTTCACCTGAATTGATTCAGGCCCTGACGCAGATGGGCGAGTTAAGAACCAGAATAAATGATTACGCGGTGGAGGAATTCAAAAACTACAAGGGTGAGGAAAAACTGGATCACCGGGATTTCGTGGAGATGATGAACCTGTCTCCGGAGAAATCGGAGGAAGAGCAGAGGGAATATGTGCGCAACTTCGTTAGAGACTACACCAGCGGAGATCCGCAGCTTCGTAAGAAATGCCTGGATGATATCTATGACAGGGATGACAGCTTTAATCCCGCCAGTCTGGATCTGTCCTGCCTCAAGGGCACGGACACCGGTCCCAGGGAGCCGGGAGGGCTTACCGGCAGTGAAAAAGATTTTATGAGCCTTATAGGCGCCTTTCGCCGGGAGCAGGCACTAAGCGTAAAGCTGAAGGAGAATCCCGGTTATGCGCAGGAGCGGTACGGTTCGGATTCAAGGAAGCGGGCGGAATTTGAGGCCAGGCGCACGGCTATGATGAACGGCTTAATTTCATATACGGACAATATGTTGAGGAACAACGGCTTTAATGAGCGGCTGCACCGGGGAAACGTGGCGCCGATGGCCGGGGACGGCGAATATGTGGCGGCGGATCTTGCTGTAAATCTTTACAGAAATTCCATGGACCGGTTGCAGGGCGGACGTACAGGGGAAAACCGGTTAAATTTCTCTCTGGGGCCGGAGAACGGCAATATATATGGATTGTCCAGACAGCTGGCAGCGGGAAATCTGACCAATCAGATGAAAACCAATGCGGCGGCTGCATTTGACACATCCCTGGCAACTCTTTACCGCTCCGGGCTTCCGGCTACCACAATGAATGAGATGGGGGTTGACGCCCTGGATTTAATCCATGTGGACGGTCTGTCAGCCAGAGAGCGCTATGGCAATAAATATGCCAATCTTTCGGAGTGGGAACAGAACAAAATGATAAAGGCGGAGGTCATGGGCGCTATTATGGACGGACAGCGTGTGGACGCCGTCACCTTAGGGCTGGGAGCCGGAGGAAGGATGCAGGCTGTCACCCATACGCTGGAGGCGGATCTTCACGCCTACGACCAGATGGAAAAGCGCAGTGAGCACAGCGGATTCAGGCGCCTGTTCGACTGGGGGCCCGGAAAGATACGGACAAAAGCAGATAATGTTGACAGAAAAAACCGGGAAGACAGGCAGAAGGAGGACCGCACTGGACAGATTACAAACAGCATTGCTTCCAGACTGGAGGCCAGAGAGTCCAAACAATGCCTTATGAAGGATCTGGGAATGTCCCCCAAACCGGTAACGCCCCAGATACAGAGACAGGAGGAAAAGCTGCGGGGAATCGAAGGTAGGATTGGGGACATTGAAAAACAGAATTTTTCCAGCTATGAAGAGATTGGGAATATAAGCTGGGAGCTGGAGCGAAGAAAGGTATATGAGGGAGCCCGGGAAAAATTCAACAAGGCAAAAAGCAAGCTGGACACCACGAAAGCTGTTATGGATAACGGCAATTTGCTAGAGGTGGATATACGGGAAGTCATGGATCCGATTATACCGGATTATGGGCCGGAGCAGAAGGAAAAACTTGGAAATTCTTATGACAATGACTTTTTACCGGGGTATTACAAACTTGATGAAATACGTACTGCCAGGGATTTAAGCCAGGAGAAGCTGGAAGCCCGAAGGGACAGGCTTAACGCCTCTCTAGACCAGGAGCAGAAGAAGAATGAATACAGGCTGGAGGCAGTGAACAGGCTTTTAGATGCGAAAACACCTGAGGAAAGGGAGAAAGTGATTGGGGACACCCTGGAGGAGTTTAAGAAGGGGGCTCAGGCACATCTGGAACAATGTGAATATACGCTGAACAGCCATCCCTGCGGTGAAATGTCTCCGGAACAGATTCAGGAAAAGGAAAAGAGGCTGCAGGTTCTGGAGGAAGGGCTCACACCAGTTCCCCAGGAACTGCTGCAGGAGCGGGCCATGGAGGAGGCAAGGCTGAACCATCTTAAAGAGATGAACGGGGAAGACCGGACGCCTCAGATTAAAAAGTTCAATCAGGCGGAACTGCTGCACCCGGATTATATTCCTCCTGCCACAAAGGAGGAGGCGCTGGCGCGGATTGGCGAGCTGGACGCAAAATACGGCGCGGAGATACAGTATTTGGACCGGAGGGAAATGGTCAAGAATTTCAGTGCTCAGGGTCTGTCTACCATTGATGAGGTAAAGCCGTACTGGGCTAAGGAGCAGGCCGCTATGATGCTCCGTTATATGGACAGTCTACCCATTGATACCAGCGGTCTGAGTGACAAGGCCAAGCAGACATTGGCAGAAGGACGCACCGCCATGGAAGCCATAGCGGGAGCCAAGGCCGGAACCGTTTCACTGGCAGGCAGTAATGCCAAGGGAATCGGAATCAGTATTGCTTATGCGGAGGCGTTAAAGACAGATCCTGCCTGTGCCAAGGCGGCAGTTAAAGGCGTGGAGTATGCGGAGAGCTTCAGCGCCCAGTGGGGAATGCGCCAGCTTCTGATGGATGACCTGAAAGAGCTTGTAAAAAAAGAGCCGGTGAAGAATATGAAGTCTGAGGCGGAGAAGGCCGGGGCGGAGAAGGCGGAGAAGGAAAAGAGCGGGCCGGAGAAAGCTGAGGCGGAGAATACTGAGGCAGAGAAGGCCGAGAAGGAAAAGAGCGGGCCGGAGAAGGCCGGGGCGGAGAATACTGAGGCAGAGAAGAGCGGGCCGGAGAAGGCTGAGGCAGAGAAGGCCGGGCCGGAAAAATCCGGGCCGGAAAAATCCGGCGGGGCCAAAGGCAAAACGGAGGTAACTTTCGTGGAGCTTGAACTTTCAGAGAAGGAAGCCAAGGCGGCCGGGGCAGCTGCAAAACCCCAGAGCTCCTGGGAAAGGCATGATTTAAGCCCCTTCCACAAAGAAAGCAGCCGGTCCTTCCAGAAGGAGAGCGGCATAGGCAGCCACCGTCAGGATAATAAAAAGCCGGCCAAGTAGGAACTGGAGCGGGCAATAACCATCAGAGGAGGTAATAGGATGAAAGCAGGAAAGTTGACGGCAGGTTTCTGCCTTACAGTGCTGCTGACGGCCGCCGCCGCAGTCACTTCCATGGCTGCGCCGGGAACTTCCGGGGATTGGCGGCAGGAGCAGGATGGACGCTGGTATTATTATGATGAAGAAGGAACCATGTGCACCGGATGGATTGAGGTGGGGGGAAAACATTACTACCTCTATGAGGACGGCCACTGCGCCATGAACGAGATAACCCCGGATGGCTTCAGGGTAGACGCAGACGGGGCATGGTATGAGGCAAAGAGGGAGCTTCTGGGGCAGGAATTCCCTCTGCCGGCCGGATTCCAGAACAGCATCAGCATGGGAGACGGATGGGGTGGCGCACAAGCCGCCCTCAATGGAGCCGCAGGGAAGATAAGCGCGGATTCCGGCGGGAAAAGGAAGCTGTTGATTGACAGTACGGCAATTGAGTATAAGTCAGCTGTCAAGTCCGCCAAGGATGACACAAGGTACATGGGCCTTTATAAGGATAGTACAACCGGAGGCTACAGACTGGATATCTTTATTCTTCTGGACAGAAACAGCGAGACACAGTCCCTTGGAGAGGCGCTGGATTATGAAGTCTTTAAGGCCATGCTGACCACTGTCAGCTCCACCCCCGACCAGCTGGAGGAAGCTGTGTACAGCAGCTGGCAGGGGGACAATAGCTGGAACATATCCAGAGCCGCAATTACATCTGTGGGAGACTGCAGCGTGATATATGAGGCAGGACAAGGTTACGGGCGGTATTATCTCCGGCCATCGAGCTAGTATTGCTGAAGGGAGTACAGAAGATGGATATAGACAGATTGCTGGCCCTGAAGGAAGTGAGGGAACTGTTTCCCGCAGATGAGAAGGGAAACCTGCCGGAGGGAAGCTGCCTCCTGCTCTCCGCCATGGAGGAGCTTGACTTTCCCCCGGGCCGGGATATTGTGACCTGGGGGCAGGCGGGGGAGGACGGAATGTACATCCTTATGGAGGGCAGCGCCCAGGTGTTAGATTGCCATGGAGAGGAGATTAACACTCTTATGGGGCCGGGTAGTATTGTAGGGGAAATGGCCTTAATACGGGATGAGCCCAGAGGCGCCACGGTGCGGGCAATCACCCGGGTCCGGGCGGCCCGTCTTTCCAGAGTCCAGTTTGAGGAGGCGGCCGGAAGTAACCGCAGGCTGTATGGAGAATTGCTGAATGTGGTCTACAAAAAGACCACCAGTCTTGTCCGGGAGCAGGCGCGCCTCCACTCTGAGCTGGATATTGCCGCCAGGATACAGACTGGACTTCTTCGCAGAGACTTTGGGGGGCTGGAAGAACAGCTGGGTCTTCGGGCCTGGGCTTTAATGGAACCCGCCAAGGAGGTGGGCGGTGACTTTTATGACATATTCCCGGCTGCTCCCGGGAAAGCCTGTATTGTCATAGCGGATGTGTCGGGCAAAGGAGTTCCTGCCGCCCTATTTATGACCATGGCTAAAACACATATTAAAAACTACGCTATGCTGGATATGCCTTTGGAGGAGCTGGCATTCCGGGTAAACAACCGGCTCTGTGAAGATAACCCGGAGGAAATGTTTGTCACTGCTTTCATTGGAATGCTGGACACGGAGCAAGGTATTCTCACCTTTGTAAATGCCGGACATAACCATCCATATGTATCTTCGGAGCAGGGACCGTTTCGCCAGGCGGCCTGCCATTCGGACTTTGTACTGGGCCTGTGGGAGGATATGAAGTACAGGGAACAAAAACTGGAGCTGGGAAAACAGGGAACCATTTTTCTTTATACAGACGGGGTTACGGAAGCTGAAAATCCCGAAGAAGAAATGTTTGGGGAACAGCGCCTGAAGGCTGTACTGGACTGCTGCGCTCCGGAGGAGGACCCAAAAGGGATTATCAGCCGCATATCCATGGCGGTGAAGGAATTCTCGGTTGAAAAAGGGGCTGTGCAGACGGATGACATTACCATGCTGTGTGTCAGGGCATTATGCCGGAAAGAAGGGAATGAGAGATAAATGCTGGAGAAGCGGGTGCCGGCCGGAATGGAATATATGGATGGGGTGCTGGAGGCGCTCCGTGAGTATCTGGAAGAAGTAAACTGTCCAAAGAAAACAGCGCTTCATCTGGAAATCGCTCTGGAAGAGCTGTTCACTAATATTGCCAGCTACGCCTATGGGGGAGAGCTCGGACCGGTGCGGGTATACTGCGGACTGGAGGGTGGGGAGCTGGTATTGGAGGTGGAGGACAAAGGTATTTCCTTTAATCCTCTTGACCGGGAGGCGCCGGATTTACAGCTTCCCCTGGAGGAACGCCCTGTGGGGGGATTGGGAATCTATATGGTGAGGCAGTTTGCGGACAGCGTTGAGTATCAGTACAGGGACGGGTGCAATATTCTCCGGCTGAAGAAATGCATCCGCCCATAATTATATGCCCTTCTGCGGCAGAATCGAGGTAAGTTATATGACAGAGGTTAAGACAGCGGTTAAAATCAGCGTGGCTCAGGCTCCTGAATTGGAAAAAGCCCTTAAAACCGTGCTGGAAACAGAGGAAAAAGAGATTGTGGTCAATATGGAGGATACGATTTATATGAGCTCCGTTGGACTGCGGGTATTTGCTTCCATTCAAAAAAAGATAAACGCATCGGGGAAAACCATGGTGCTTAAGAATGTCCGGCCTCAGATGAAGGAAATTTTTGAGGTGACGGGATTTGTAGGCGTACTATCGTTTGAGTGACAGGGGAGACGGGAATGGATAACAAAACTTTGACCTGGCAGCAAAGGGTGTGGAAATGGATAGGAGACTTTGTCTACGGGATAAGGCCACTGCTCCTTTATCTCTTACTGCCTCCCGCTATCTCTGCTTTCGGGCTTTTTATCGCCGGGCTTAAGGAGCATATAGAGTTTTTCCTGTGGCGCAGCGGCCAGTTTTACAGGACTCTGGGCCTGATTCTTGTATTTTATCTGATGCGGAGGAAATGCAGAAAGCGGGGAGTGTCCATCTGGGATGAAACCACTCTTTACTGGAGAGGGGTAAACGCAAAAAAGCTTCTCCTGCTTATGGGAGCCGGGGCAGGACTTAACCTTTTTATGTCTGCCGCCCTTACGGTGATTCCCTTTCCCGATTTTCTTATAGGCCCTTATCATGAGATGACCTATGAGGTGTTCGGAAAGGTAGATAAGATTTTGGCTATCCTGTCGGTTATGTTTCTTGCGCCTTTGGTGGAGGAACTGATATTCAGGGGATATGTGCTGAACCGTTTCCTGCGCAGGTTTGAGAGCCAGACGTTTGCAGTGCTGCTCTGTACCGGCATTTTCGCGGCCTGCCATGTAACTCCCCTGTGGGTTGCGTACGGACTTTTTATGGGTCTGCTGCTGGCCCATGTGTCCATTGTGGAGGACAATATTATTTATGCGGTGGCTCTTCATATGGGTTATAACATAATGACGCTGCCGGTGTGGTTTGCCAATGAGAGCCAGCAGATTTCCATGGTCCTTTTCGCATCCCCGGCATTGATTGGGGTATATGGTGTAATCGGAATCTCAGTGGCTGTGCTTTGTCTCCGGCAGTACCCTTTGGATATAAGACAGCTGGCGGAATATTTTCCTCGGATAAAAAGAAAGGGAGAGAGGTAAATGAAAACTATCTGGAAAAGACATGGAATGACCGGCTGTGGGACAAAGGCGCTGGGCTTTGTCCTGTCATTGGTATGTTCCGGATGCATTCTGGGGGTGAGTCTGTCGGGTGCCGCTCCCTTTTTTGATAATACAGGGGATGGCTTTTCACCCCGGGTCATGGTACAGGGCCGGGAGGGATGTTTTCTGGCGGCGGATGGATTTAACAAGGTAATCTGGCAGGTGACAGAGGAAGGCCGCAGTATCTATGCAGGGCAGAAGGGAGCTGCCGGAAAGTATGGGGAACCCCGTGGCGGCTACAGGGACGGAAGTCTTGGGGAAATGCTTATCGGCGAGCCCTGGGATATGATTCCTTATCTGGATGGATATGCTCTGTCGGACAGGAGCAATCATGTAGTGCGCTATATTTCCCCGGAGGGCGCCATGACCGCGGCGGGAACCGGAAAAGCAGGTTATGAGGATAATCTGGCCTCAAAAGCATTGTTTGCCGCCCCAACGGGCCTGGCTGCGGGACCTGACGGAATACTTTATATTGCAGACACGGATAATGACGTAGTCCGCAGCCTGTCCCTGTCCGGGAAGGTGGATACATATCTGCGGGGCCTGTCCGCGCCAACAGGCATATGCTTTTATGAAGGTGCGCTGTATGTGGCGGACACAGGCAACAACCGGATTGTGAAGGCTATGGACGGAGCCGTGGTCTGGAGCGCGGGAACAGGAGAGGACGGATTTGCGGACGGCCCTGTGTCGCAGGCCATGTTCTCAGGACCTCAGAGAATTACCGCGGCGGAGGACGGCGCCCTCTATGTGTCGGATACAGGCAACAGTGTGGTGCGGAAGATATGGGGGGACAATGTTTCCACCCTACCGGCAGCCGATGCGGCGGACCCGGATCTGACCATCGCGTCCCCGGAGGGGATGATGGTGATGGGGGATCATATTTACCTGTGCGACAGTTTTTTGAGAAAGGTGTTTGTGCTGCCCAGATAATAGGGAATAGATGGGAGGCAGTATGGATAAAAAATTGATAAAGGCGTACCTGCCCTGGGGGTTATGTGCCGGGATATTTACCATAGCGGCCGCGTCAGGATTGTTCTATGAGATGGATAACCGTCTGTCAGACGCACTGTATCAGGAGCGGCGGGGGACAGACGCCAGAATCGCCATTGTGGGTATTGACCAGAGATCCCTTGAAGAGCTGGGGCCTTTTGGCACCTGGGACCGGCGGATACTGGCACAGACGGTTTCCTATCTGAACCAGGGGGATATCCGGCCTGCGGTTATCGGGCTGGATGTACTTCTGGCAGGAGAAACCGGGACAGAAGGGGATTTACTTCTGGCAGAGGCTGCGGGGACCGGGGAAAATGTGGTCACCGCAGCAGCAGGAACCTTTGGTTCTTCTCTGGTTACAGCGGAGGACGGCACCTTTTATCTGGATGATTTTACCGTGAAGTCCTTTGATGAACCTTACAAAGCCCTGAGGGACGTGACCGCCCAGGGACATATCAATGCAATGTATGATAAGGACGGCATCCTGCGCCACCAGCTGCTGGAGCTTGGGCTGCCGGACGGGCGCGTATTTCCATCCTTTGCCCTGACCATAGCAAGGAAGTACATACAACAGGAAGAAGGCCGGGAGGCCGGTCTTCCGCCTGCGGATTCCAGGGGCTTCTGGTATTTGAATTATTCCGGGCTGCCGGAGGATTACAGTGAGTTCATTTCTATAGTGGATCTTTTGGAAGAGAATATTCCGCCTGAATATTTTGCAGATCGGATTGTGCTCATAGGGCCTTATGCCGCAGGGCTGGGAGACCAGTATATTACCTCCGCAGACAGGGGAGAACCCATGTACGGCGTGGAGATACAGGCCAATGCCATACATGCGCTTCTGGAGGGAGATTATAAGGAGGAACCAGGCGCTGGCGTCCAGCTGGCGGTTCTGTTCCTGGTGCTGGCGGCAGCCGGCGCGTGGTTTAAGAGCAGCGGGCTGGCAGGGGGAGGGGCAGTGTGGCTGGCAGGCTCTTTCGCATATGTAATCATTGCCAAGGCTGCCTATGAGAAAGGCGTGGTCCTCCATATTCTTTGGATTCCCCTGGGATTGACCCTTTTCTTCGGGGCATCGGTGGTGCTCCATTATGGGAAGGCTGTCCTGGAGAAACAGCGGGTGACGGCCACCTTTAAACGTTATGCAGCACCGGAGATTGTGGATGAGATACTGAGGCAGGGAACCCAGTCTCTGGAGCTGGGCGGAAAGCTTACACAGCTGGCTGTGCTGTTTGTGGACATCAGGGGATTCACCTCCATGTCCGAGGCGTTGGAACCGGGACAAGTGGTGGAGGTATTAAACAGTTATCTTACCCTGGTTTCATCCTCCATCAAGAACCATGGAGGAACCCTGGACAAGTTCATTGGGGACGCGGCCATGGCCTTCTGGGGCGCGCCCCTGGCACAGGAGGATTATGTGATGAAGGCTGTCCTGGCTGCTCTGGATATGGCAAAAGAGGCGGACCGCCTGGGGGATCAGCTGGAGGCGCGTTTCGGGCGCAGGCTTACCTTTGGAACCGGAATCCACACAGGTCCCGCTGTGGTGGGAAATGTGGGGGCGTCTGACCGAATGGACTATACTGCCATCGGGGATACGGTAAACACGGCTTCCAGGCTGGAGTCCAATGCCCCTGGGGGAAAGATTTACATATCCGCAGCTGTTGCAAATGCGCTGGAGGGAAGGATTAATGCAAAGGCCATAGGCAGCATCCGGCTGAAGGGAAAAGCCGGGGAATTTCAGGTGCTGGAACTGGAAGGGCTTGCGGAAGGAAGCTCCGGCAGAATGCCGGTGTCAGAGGGTAAGAAGGCGGATTAAGTATTGGAAAGGTGATGGTATATGAGAGAGCGCGGGAGAAATCTGATACGATGCGGGGCTGCTTTTGCGGTGTCCTGCTGTCTGCTGGCAGGAAATGTGTTTCCTGCGGCAGCCGACACCTCTGTAAGCGGAGCAACCATGCGTCTTTCTTCCAGAGAGGGCACGGTAAATGTGTCAGGAAAAGGAGGAAAGGCGGTTGCGGCCTTTGATAACATGCGGCTCCAGAGCGGATATAACCTGGAAACAGAGGCTGCAAGCTACGCAGGCCTTGCCCTGGATGACGTAAAGGCCGTGAAGATGGATGAACTGAGCAAAGGAGAGATACGGAAGAAAGGAAAGCAGCTGGAGCTGCTTCTGTCAGAAGGAAGCCTTCTCTGTGATGTAACCGCGCCTCTTAAGGGGGAGGAGTCCCTATCCATCCGCACCTCTACCATGATAACCGGAATCCGGGGAACGGTAGTATACGCGGAAGTGGTTGACAGCAATACGAGCCGCGTCTGCGTCCTGGAGGGGCAGGTTCTTGTAAGACCGGTGAATCCTGTGGAGGGTGACCGGAATGGGCAGTACATAGAGAAGGGCCGGCAGGCACTTATTATCGGTCCTGACCGCATGGAGCGGAAGGGAGAGATACAGACGCTTCCTCTTACGGAAGCAGATATTGCCCCTTATGTGCTTTGGGAAATCCATGAGAATGAGGAGCTTGCCAGAAGGCTGAGAGAGGCAGGCTGGGATGTGGACTGGATGATTGAAAACGCGGAACGGCTTTTAAGGGAAGAAGAGGATAAAAACTCCCAATGGGCAGAGAAGGGGCAGGGAACATCAGGCTCTAAGCCTGGCGGGAAGGATATTCACACCCCTCTTTTTAACGGAGGGGATTCCGGTTCTGATTCCGGAACCGGCACACAGCCGGGCAGACCTACGGTGGAGCTTACTATGCCGGTGAGTCCGGAAACCATAGAGGAAAAGCTGCGGACATCTGATGTGGTTCTTCACAGCGCTGCGGACAGCAATCCCCTTATCATTGATAACAGCCTGACCGTACCGGCAGGCAGCCGGCTGGAATTAGCCGGGGGAATGGGGCTGGTGGTGGGAACGTCGGCAGCATTGCAGGTGGACGGAACTTTGATTGTGGACGGAAACCTGGAAAACAGAGGAACTGTAACGAATACCAGTATGAATACCCTGGATATTAAAGGAGATTATGTGGGAAGCGGAACACTGAATAATAAAGGGAGAGTGGCGGCAAATGGTTCCTTTATGCAGGAAGGCGGCAGCTTCCAAACTATCGGACAGGGCCGGCTTGAGGTGGAGAGAAAAGCTGTTATTGATAATGCAGCCTTTGATTTCGGTACCGGAACTACATTGTTTCATGGTGATTTGACAGTCAGAAACGCTGACGGGGAATTTGGCGATAACCTGTGTGTGGAAGGGATGCTTTCACTGGAAGACAGCAGTATTCTGATAACAGGGGGATTTTACAGCGGGGGGATTACCGCAGTAAAGAAACAAGATGGAGAGAATATAGCATATGAAGAGCTGAACCTGGAGGGAGGAAAGGTTTTGGCTGAACGTGGGGTCAAAGGGGTAATCTTTGCAGAAAATTATAAGCTGAATGTACAAAGCGGTATCTTGGAAAGGTCAGATGATGGGATTCCTTTTATAACCGGCACAGGTATTTTAGAAATGGATGGAGAGGAATATAAAATTGAAGAGTTGACAGAGTCCATGTTTGAGAGCGAAGAAACAGAGACGGGCTGGGTTTTAACTGGTATTGTCCAAGAAGAAAAAAAACAGGCAGAGGTGCTTACTTCTATCCCTCTTCAGGCAGATGCTGAAAAACTGCCGGATGTGAATGAGGAAGAGAAAGAGCTACAGGAGGGAGAGAATTTGCCGGAGGAAGGAGAGCCGGAAGAGGGCGGAAACCAGCCGGAGGAAGGAAGTCCGGAAGCGGGCGGAAACCGGCCGGAAGAAGGAGAACCGGAAGAGGGCGGAAATCAGCCGGAAGAAGGAGAACCGGAAGAGGGCGGAAACCAGCCGGAAGAAGGAGAACCAGATGAGGGCGGAAACCGGCCGGAGGAAGGAGAACCGGAAGAGGGCGGAAGCCAGCCGGAGGAAGGAAGTTCGGAAGAGGGCGGAAACCGGCCGGAAGAAGGAAGTCTGGAAGAAGGCGGAAACCGGCCGGAGGAAGGAAGTCCGGAAGAAGGCGCAAACCGGCCGGAAGAAGGAAGTCCGGAAGAAGGCGGAAACCGGCCGGAAGAAGGAAGTCCGGAAGAAAGCGGAAACCGGCCGGAGGAAGGAAGTCCGGAAGAAGGCGCCGCAAACCAGCTGGAAGAAGGAAGTCAGGAAGAAGGCGGAAACCGGCCGGAGGAAGGAAGTCCGGAAGAAGGCAGAAACCAGCCGGAAGAAGGAAGTTCTGAAGAAGGCGGAAACCGGTCAGTAGAAGGAATTCCGGAAAAGGGCAAAAACCAGCTTGAAACGGGAAAACCGGAAGAGTATGGAAATCTGCCGGGATAAGGAATCTAAGGAATAAATACCGGAAGCCGGACATTAATGACAATATGGAGTAGGTAAAATGAATAATAATATAAAAGTCACCTGCTGGGGGAGCCGGGGATCCGGCCCGGCTCCCTACACAGAGCAGATGGAATATGGGGGAAACACCTCCTGCTTCACCATAGAGACAGGGCAGATGCTTCTGGTTCTGGACGGCGGCACTGGGCTGGCGGCACTGGGCCGGGAGATGATGAAAAATCCGGATGACAAGAGGGATATCCATATTTTTATAAGTCACCTTCATTTGGATCATATTATAGGAATTCCGCTGTTTAAGCCACTATTTCAGACTGGACGCCGCATCTGTTTTTATGGAGAGAGCCGCAACGGCCGTTCCTTAAAGCAGCAGCTGAACCTGTTTATTGGGCCTCCTTATTGGCCTGTTTCCCTCAGCCAATGCAGTGCGTCCATTGAGTACTATGAAGTGGAGGCCGGGAAAATCCTGTCATTGCCACTGCCGCAGTCCGTACAGATTCTCCCCATCCGTTCCAACCACCCGGACCAGACGGTGCTGTACCGGATACAGCTAGAAGAAACCATGGTATTCTATGGACTTGACTGTGAATTAAACCAGGAGATGACGGATGTGCTGTCAAACTATGCTGAGAATGCCGGACTTCTGATTTGTGATGTCCAGTACTCACCGGAAGACTATATCTTCCACAAGGGATGGGGACATTCCACATGGGAAGCTGCTCTTAAGCTGGCAGAAGCCAGCAGCGCGAAACGGATCTGGCTTACTCATTTTGACTGGGAAGCCGACAGCAGTACCTTGTTCTGTCTGGAAAGGCAGGCCACGCTTTGCAATCCTAACTGCGAATATGTACGTGAAGGTATGACGGTCTGGCTGTAAAGGTCTGATAATACAGCTGTACCATAGACCGGAGCCGCAGAGAATAACCGTTTTCTGTAACTTTAATCCTAACCTTGTAAATTGTATTGAAAAATCCCGGGTGATATGGTAGATTTTAATTAATACATCTGCACGGGCAATGGATGAGCAAGGGCCGGCTGCTGCAAGGAAGGGTGGGATTTATGAGAATAGAGGCGTTAAAGTACCAGACCGACAAGAAGGAGGACATCATTATTTTTGTGGATTATAATGAGGTGTACAGCGAGGGATATCATGTACAATGGTCTATAGCCGATATTGCCTACCGGAGGCCGCCTTCGAGAAACTATATCTTTTTGAGCGATACATACCGGGACGACAGTGAGTACTATATACTGTCCCCGGATGAAAAGACAGCATATGCTTTAAAGAGACAAAAAGAGTTTGCAGGTGAGGAAAAGCTGAAAGAGGCACTGGTTTCCGCCTGGAATATCATCCGCCCTGATACGGATTCCATATTGGGAATGTGAGAAGGGGAAAATTTGGGGACATATCTTATATAGAACAAACGGGGCAGTGCCATTACGGCATTACCCCGTTCGCTTTTCATATTCGTCTTTCCGGCCGGTGCATTCTTTTAAGCTCCATTACCCCGGCACTTTGTGGCCTGTTCTGTCACCTTTCATTTTCATATCCATATGCCACATATTCCATCATCTGGTCTGTGGTATCCTCATTTCGTATGAAGTCTTTCAGGATAGCGTGTATCCTGGCTATCCGGCTGTCCTCAGGCTCATTGCCCCCCATATCCACATCCAGCTGGTCACGCATCTCAAAAAGCGTATCCTTTCTCTCCGGCATTCCTAACTTCATGGCCCTGGCAATGGTGCCGACGGCGCAGTAGGCTTCTAAGGGGGATGTCATGGGCGCCGGGGGCTCAAAACCGGCTTTGATGTCCAGGGCCATTTTTATGATATAAGACATGTCTCAACACCTCTTTTCAAAGATAGAAATATCATACCACAAAAATCCTGCTTTGTCCTCTCTGTTAAGATTTCGTGAAAATCTTCATGGGACACACACTGTAATATAAAACCTAATTGCTGTTAGTTTCAGCTTATGATATGATATATGGGTGAATGACTTGCCGAAATGACGGAATACTTAAGACATAGGAGTAAAGATGTATGAAAAACCCAAGATTTAAAAATTATATATACTGGGGCACCACTGCGCTGGCCGTGGTGGCCTGCAGTGTTGCCTTTGGATTTTTCCTGTCCCGGTTTGAGATTGTATCAAGGGCCGTGGGAAAAATCGTATCCATACTGATGCCCATTATCTACGGGGCTGTGCTGGCCTACCTGATGCTGCCCATCTATAACAAGACCAGGGTCTATACAGCAGAAAAACTGAAACGTTGCATCAAGGACGGACACACGGCAGACAGCCTGGCAAAGGCGGCCGGGACGCTGGTGAGCCTGCTGTTACTCATTGCCATTGTCTGCGGATTGTTCTGGATGGTGATTCCTCAGATTTACACCAGTATCATCGGCCTCCAGGAGAGTCTGGGAGAGAACATCAATAACCTGAGCCTCTGGCTTATGAAGATGTTTGAGGACAATCCCACCATAGAACAGACCATTATGCCCTTTTATGAGCAGGCTGCCACGGAGTTCCAGAACTGGCTGACCACGGACCTGGTGCCCAATATGTCTAAAATCATCGGTGAGCTTTCCACGGGCCTCTTAAGTGTGGTCACTGTTGTCAAGAACATACTGATTGGCGTCATTGTCATGGTCTATTTTCTCAATATCAAGGATACCCTGTCCGCCCAGAGCAAGAAGATCGTCTACAGCCTGTTAAAGCTTAAGGATGCCAACCGGCTGGTGAGCGAGGTGCGTTTTGCCCACTCTGTATTTGGAGGTTTTATAACCGGAAAGCTTTTGGATTCCCTGATTATTGGCATTATGTGCTTTTTTGCCATGCAGTTTTTAAAAATGCCCTATGTGCTTCTGGTGAGCGTGATTATCGGAGTGACCAACGTGATCCCCTTTTTCGGCCCCTTTATCGGAGCCGTGCCCAGCGCATTTCTCATACTGCTGGTGAGCCCTATGAAATGCCTGTATTTCCTTATCTTCATCCTGGTGCTCCAGCAGTTTGACGGCAACATCCTGGGGCCTAAAATCCTGGGGGATTCCACGGGGCTTCCCAGCTTCTGGGTGCTGTTTTCCATCCTGCTGTTCGGCGGCCTGTTCGGATTCGTGGGAATGATTATCGCGGTGCCGTTGTTTGCGGTTATTTACAGGCTGACCGCCACCTATGTGAGCAGTGCGCTGAGAAAGAAGGATTTATCCGCCAGGACAGAGGATTACCTGAGCCTGGATTATATTGACGAAGAAAACAGGCATTATGTTGACAGAGAGAGGGAGGAGTAAAAACAACATATAAGTATTGAGGGAGGAAAGCAATGAGTGATTTGCAGACAAGGTATCTGGAACGGCTTGCGGAATTATATCCAACCATAGCAGCCGCTTCCACAGAGGTGATTAATCTGGAGGCAATCCTTAACCTGCCCAAGGGGACCGAACATTTCCTCACGGATATCCACGGCGAGTACGAGGCGTTTTCCCATGTGCTGCGAAACGGATCCGGGGCCGTGCGGCGCAAGGTCAACGATGTGTTCGGCAACACCCTGAGCAGCCAGGACAAGCAGACCCTGGCCACCCTGATTTATTATCCCAGGGAGAAGATGGCCCAGATACTGGAGCATGTAAAGAACCGGGAGGACTGGTACAAGATTACCCTGTACCGCCTGATCGAGGTGAGCAAGCGGGCTGCCAGCAAATACACCAGGTCCAAGGTGCGAAAGGCTCTGCCCCAGGAGTTTGCCTATGTGATTGAGGAACTGATTACGGAAAAGGTGGATGTGAGAGACAAAGAGTCCTATTACAACGCCATCATACAGACCATTATCCGGGTGGGAAGAGCTGGGGAGTTTATCGTGGCTCTCTGTGAACTGATACAGCGCCTTATTGTGGACCATTTACATATACTGGGAGATATTTATGACAGAGGTCCGGGGCCCCACATGATTATGGACAAGCTGATGACTTACCATTCCCTGGACATCCAGTGGGGAAACCACGATGTGCTGTGGATGGGGGCGGCTGCCGGACAGAAGGGATGTATTGCAAATGTAATCCGTATCTGCGCCAGATACGGCAATCTGGATATCCTGGAGGATGGCTACGGTATTAATCTGCTGCCGTTAGCAACCTTTGCCCTGGACACCTATGGGAGCGATCCCTGCGCCTGCTTCCAGCTCAAAGGGGCGAATGCATGCAGCCCCAGTGAGACGGAACTGAATATCAGGATGCACAAGGCCATATCCATTATCCAGTTCAAGGTGGAGGGCCAAATCATAAAGGAACATCCGGAGTTCTGCCTGGAAGACCGGAACCTGCTGCACCGCATAGATTTAGACAAGGGAACCATACTGCTGGAAGGCGGTGCGCAGGAAATGCTGGACAGCCATTTTCCCACCATGGATCCGGCTGACCCTTACAGGCTTACGGCGGAGGAGAACGCCATCATGGAACGCCTTGCGGCCGCATTTCAGAACTGTGAAAAGCTTCAGCAGCATATGCGCTTCCTGCTGGCAAAGGGAAGCCTTTACAAGGTATACAACGGAAACCTGCTGTATCACGGCTGCATCCCCTTAAACAGGGACGGCAGCTTTAAAGAGGTGGACATATACGGGCAGAACTACAAGGGCAAAAGCCTCTATGAGTGTCTGGACGGTTATGTGAGAAAGGCGTTCATGGCAGTGGACCCGGCAGAGCGGGCAAAAGGCAGGGATATATGCTGGTATATCTGGCTCCATCAGGATTCGCCCTTGTTCGGAAAGGATAAGATGGCTACCTTTGAGCGCTATTTTCTGGCGGACAAGGAGACCCACAGGGAAGAAAAGAATCCCTATTACTCCATGCTGGAGGATGAGGATACGGTGGGCCGCATCCTGGAGGAGTTCGGCCTGCCGCCCCAGGAGGGACATATTGTCAACGGCCATGTGCCGGTCAAGTCCAAGAACGGGGAGAATCCTGTAAAATGCGGCGGAAAGGTGCTGGTCATTGACGGCGGCTTTTCCAGGGCTTACCAGAAAGAGACTGGAATCGCGGGATATACCCTGATTTATAATTCCTACGGATTGATTCTGGCGGCCCATGAGCCTTTTGAGTCCACGGAGGCCGCAATTGAGAAGGAGAGCGACATACACTCGGAGAGCACCATTGTAAAACGTGTGTCCAGCCGGAAGCTGGTGGGAGACACGGATGTGGGCAAACAGCTTAAGACAAAGATTAAAGACCTGGAAATGCTTTTGGAGGCCTATCATACAGGGGCAATTGTAGAGCGTTTTCCTGTGAGATAGCGGGAAATGGTCGGAAAATAAGGCAGGTAAGGTCTGGAATAGCCGGGGCCGCATTGGGCAGCAGTACAGTGCGGTCCTGTTTTTGCACAAATGGTACAATTTTTTCGTTGTAACTATTACAACAAGTTGACTTTGACATATCTTTGTGATATAGTAATCAGGATGATGCAGGCGCATCACAGGTCAAGGGAGACAGGTTTATTAAAGTCACCCTTATTTTATTTCGATCAGTAGAGGAGGAAGTAATTATGAAGAAATTTATGGCGTTATCCATGGCTGCCGTCATGGCATTTACAGTGGCAGGATGCGGCTCCAAGCCCGCAGAGACCACAGCCGCCGGCACAGCAGCAGAGACTGCGGCAAACGCAGATACCACGGCAGCTGAATCAGCAGCAGAAGAGGAAACCAGCGGGGCTGCCTCAGGCAAGAAGTACATCATCAACACAGATACCACCTTTGCCCCCTTTGAGTTTGAGAATGAAAAGGGAGAGATGGTAGGCATTGACCTGGATATCTTACAGGCAATTGCCCAGGACCAGGGCTTTGAATATGAAGTGGTTCCGGTGGGATTCTCCGCAGCTGTAACTGCCCTGGAGGCCGGTGAGTGCGACGGCGTGATTGCAGGCATGTCCATCACCGATGAGAGGGTGCAGAAATATGATTTCTCAGAGCCCTACTATGATTCCGGCGTAGGCATGGCTGTCCTGTCTGATTCCGATATCACCTCCTATGACCAGTTAAAGGACCAGAAGGTGGCTGCCAAGATTGGTACCGAGGGATGTACCTTTGCAGAGTCCATTGCGGAGCAGTATGGTTTTGAGGTAATACAGTACGAGAGCTCATCTGACATGTATCAGGCCGTTATAGCAGGAGAGGCAGTTGCCTGCTTTGAGGATTACCCTGTTATCGGTTATGAAATTTCCAGGGGACTGGGCCTCACCCTTCCCACACCCATGGAGAAAGGTTCCTCCTATGGTTTCGCGACCTTAAAGGGCGCAAATCCGGAACTGGTGGAGATGTTCAACAAGGGACTGGAGAACATCAAGGCAAGCGGCAGATACGATGAGATATTGAATACATACATTGCAAAATAGGACTGCCGGAGAACCTCCGGGCAGTGCTGCCCGGCGCCGGTTCCTGCCTTATGCAGGGCCGGCGCCTCAATGCCGCAGGTTATGGATGAATTTAAAGCAATTATACAGGTTTTCCCGGTTATGCTTAAGTGCTTTAAATTTGGCTATAACATTCCACAGGCATGGAAGGACATCCCTGGAATGATGCACGTCAACGAATAATCAGAAAAGGATGATAGTATGCAGATTGTAAACATTATAACACAGTATTACCCATCATTTTTTAAGGCTCTGGGAATCACCCTGCAGATGACCGTGATATCTCTGCTCTGCGCCACGGTTCTGGGCGTTATTTTCGGCCTGTTCAAGGTCTCGGATTTTAAGGTATTAAAACTTGTTGCCGATGTCTATATTGACATTATCCGCGGAACACCCCTGCTGGTACAGGTCATGATTATGATGTACGGTGTGGGAAGCGTCCTGAAGCCATATGGTTTCCAGTGGAGCAATATAGGCGGCGCCTTTACAGCGGGCTGCGTGGCCCTGAGCCTTAATGCAGGCGCTTATATGGCGGAAATCATCCGCGGAGGAATTGAGGCTGTTGACAAGGGACAGATGGAAGCGGCCAGAAGCCTGGGACTTTCCTACGGCAAGGCCATGCGCAAGGTAATTCTGCCCCAGGCATTCAGGACCATGCTGCCCTCCATCATCAACCAGTTTATCATCTCCCTGAAGGACACATCCCTTGTGTCTGTCATCGGACCCAGGGAGCTGACCCAGAACGGCAAGATTATTGCGGCCAATTCCGCTTCCATGGTTATGCCCATCTGGATCTGCGTGGCCCTGTTTTATCTGGTAGTCTGCACGATTCTGTCCAGGATTGCCAAGTATGTGGAGAGGAGAGTGTCCTATGGAAAATAAGATTTCAGTCCATAACCTGAAAAAGAATTTCGGAAAGCTGGAAGTCCTCAAGGACATCAGCATCGAGATAAGGGAGGGGGAGGTTGTATGCATGATAGGCCCCTCCGGTTCCGGCAAAAGTACGTTTCTGCGGTGTCTGAACCGCCTGGAGAAGATTACATCCGGCCATGTGGTGGTGGACGGCCATCCCATATCCGACCCTAACACCAACATCAACAAAGTGCGGGAAAACATCGGTATGGTGTTCCAGCATTTTAACCTGTTCCCTCATCTCACGGTGAAGGAGAACATTACACTGGCTCCCACGGAATTAAAGCTTATGGGAAAAGAGGAAGCCGGCAGGAAGGCCCTTGAACTGCTGGCCCGGGTGGGGCTGGCGGACAAGGCGGAGGCCTATCCGGGACAGCTCTCCGGCGGACAGAAGCAGAGGGTGGCCATCGCGCGTTCCCTTGCCATGAATCCGGACATTATGCTGTTTGACGAGCCCACATCCGCCCTGGATCCTGAGATGGTAGGCGAGGTGCTGGAGGTCATGAAGCAGCTGGCAGCCGACGGCATGACCATGGTGGTGGTTACCCATGAGATGGGATTTGCCAGGGAAGTGGCGGACCGGGTGGTGTTTATGGATGACGGCTACATTGTAGAGGAAGGGACCCCGGATGAAGTGTTTGGAAATCCCAGGGAGGAACGGACCAGGAGCTTTCTGGATAAGGTGCTGTAGAAAGCCGGATTTCATGAAGGATAAGAATAGAAAAAGCAAAAAATGAAAAGATGGATTATAACAATAACAGGCTGCCCGGCCACAGCGGACCGGGCGGCCTGTTATTGTCCTGCGGAAAGAAAAAGCAGAAGATAAAAAACGTATTCAGGACAGCAAAAAAGCCCTGCACACACAGGGCTTTAAAAGCAGATGACGGGAATCGAACCCGCCTCCCCAGCTTGGGAAGCTGGTGTTCTACCGATGAACTACATCTGCACAACACTGATATTATATCATGTATTTTGGAAAATTCAAGTGTATTTTCATATTTTTGTAAAAATCCGTAATAATTTCTGTGTATTTCTATGAATTGAGTCCGGATTTTTTCCCGTATCTTCCGAAAACAGAAGGGAATCCGTATGCATACGGGAATTTCTCATGGCCGGAACTTGCCAAAACAATCTAAATATGGTTTAATACTATAAGACGAAACATATGTACGCATCTGTACATAGCAATATGGAGGAATAGAATGGCAAAGGAACAATATAACGCGGACAGTATTACGGTGCTGGAAGGATTGGAGGCGGTCCGTAAGCGTCCTGGTATGTATATAGGAGGTGTGGGCTCCAAGGGGTTAAACCATCTGATTTATGAAATCATTGATAACGCGGTGGATGAGCACCTGGCCGGATTCTGCAGCAGTGTGTGGGTGACATTGGAAGCCGACGGTTCCTGCACGGTCCGTGATAACGGCCGCGGTATTCCGGTGGGACTTCACAAAAAGGGCATATCAGCAGCCAGAATCGTACTGTCCACCCTTCATGCAGGCGGTAAATTCGATAACGACGCTTATAAGACCAGCGGAGGACTTCACGGTGTGGGTTCCTCCGTAGTTAATGCCCTGTCGGCCCATATGGACCTTAAGGTTTACAGGGACGGCTGCATCTATCACGATGAATATGAAAAGGGACGTCCTGTCATCAATCTGGAGAACGGACTTCTCCCTGTGATTGGAAAGACGAGGGAGACCGGTACCTGCATCAATTTCCTGCCTGACGGCGATATATTTGAGAAAACCCGTTTCAAGGCGGACTGGCTTAAGAGCCGCCTGCACGAAACAGCATACTTAAATCCCAACCTGACCCTTTATTATGAAAACAAGCGGCCCGGAGAGGGAGAGAAGGTGGCCTTCCATGAGCCGGAGGGCATTGTTGCCTATGTGCGGGAGCTGAACTCCGGCAAAACACCGGTACACGACCCCATCTATTTCAAGGGAACCGTGGACAAGGTGGAGGTGGAGGCCGCCATCCAGTTCGTGGACACATTTGAGGAGAACATACTGGGCTTCTGCAACAACATCTTTACCCAGGAGGGCGGCACCCATCTGGCCGGCTTCAAGACCAAATTCACGGCGCTGATTAACAGCTATGCCAGGGAAATCGGCATTTTAAAGGATAAGGACACCAACTTTACAGGAGCCGATACAAGGAACGGCATGACGGCCGTCATCGCGGTAAAGCATCCTGACCCCATCTTTGAGGGACAGACCAAGACTAAGCTGGCCAGCGCCGACGCCACCAAGGCCGTGTTCACGGTGACGGGGGACGAGCTGCAGCTTTATTTTGACCGCAACGTGGAGGTGTTAAAGGGTGTCATTGGCTGTGCGGAAAAATCAGCCAAGATTCGCCGGGCTGAGGAAAAAGCCAAGACCAACATGCTGACCAAGTCCAAATTTTCCTTTGACAGCAACGGCAAGCTGGCAAACTGCGAGAGCCGGGACGCCTCCCGGTGTGAGATATTCATTGTAGAGGGAGATTCCGCCGGCGGCTCTGCCAAGACTGCCAGGAACCGCCAGTACCAGGCCATCCTGCCCATCAGGGGAAAAATCCTCAACGTTGAGAAGGCGTCCATGGATAAGGTTCTGGCCAATGCGGAAATCAAAACCATGATTAATACCTTCGGCTGCGGTTTCTCGGAAGGATACGGCAATGACTTTGACATCACCAAGCTGCGCTATGACAAAATCATCCTGATGACCGATGCCGATGTGGACGGCAGCCATATCGACACCCTGCTTCTCACCTTCCTTTACCGCTTTATGCCGGAACTGATTTATGACGGTCATGTGTATATTGCCATGCCGCCCCTGTTTAAGGTGATTCCCAAGCGGGGGGAGGAACAGTATCTGTACGATGAAAAGGAGCTGGAGCGTTACAGGAAAACCCATACCGGCGACTTTACGCTGCAGCGCTACAAAGGTCTGGGTGAAATGGACGCGGAGCAGCTGTGGGAGACCACGCTGGACCCGGAGCGCCGGGTCCTTAAGCGGGTGGAGATAGAGGATGCCAGGATGGCTACGGAGATAACCGAGATGCTCATGGGCACCGAGGTGGGACCCCGCCGCCAGTTCATTTATGAGCATGCGGACGAGGCGGAGATTGACGCATAGACAGGAGACAATTAGAACATGGCTGAAAAGATATTACGGACTGAATACAGTGAGGAAATGCAGAGAAGCTACATGAACTATTCCATGAGCGTCATCACTGCAAGGGCCATCCCGGATGCCAGGGACGGCTTAAAACCGGTACAGCGCCGGGTCCTCTATGATATGAGGGAGCTCCATCTGGACCACGATAAGCCCCACAGGAAATCGGCGCGTATCGTGGGCGATACCATGGGTAAGTACCATCCCCACGGCGACAGCTCCATATATGAGACACTGGTTGTCATGAGCCAGAATTTTAAGAAGGGCATGGCCCTGGTGGACGGACACGGCAACTTCGGCTCCATAGAAGGGGACGGGGCAGCCGCCATGCGTTACACGGAGGCGCGTCTGGAGAAGTTTGCGGAGGAGGTATACCTTAAAGATCTGGATAAAACCGTGAATTTTGTGCCCAACTACGACGAGACGGAAAAGGAACCGGAGGTGCTTCCCGTCAGGGTCCCCAACCTGTTAATTAACGGGGCGGAGGGCATTGCCGTGGGCATGAGCACAAGCATTCCGCCCCACAACCTGGGCGAGGTGATAGACGCGGTCCAGGCGTACATTGATAATCCGGAGGTGACCACTCAGGAGCTGATGGAGTTTATGCCGGGGCCGGATTTTCCCACCGGAGGAGTCATTGCCAATAAGAGCGAGCTGCCCCAAATTTACGAGACCGGCATGGGTAAAATCAAGCTCAGGGGCAAGTTCGAGGTGGAGCTGGGAAAGCGCAAGGCGGACAAGGATAAGCTGATTATTTCAGAGATTCCCTATACCATGATTGGCGCCGGAATCAATAAGTTTCTGGTGGATGTGGCCGATCTGGTGGAGAGCAAGAAGCTGACGGACGTGGTGGATATCTCCAACCAGTCCAACAAAGAGGGAATCCGCATCGTGCTGGAGCTGCGCAAGGATGCGGACATTGACAAGATAAAAAATATCCTCTATAAAAAGACAAAGCTGGAGGATACCTTCGGGGTCAATATGCTGGCCATTGCGGACGGCCGTCCTGAGACGCTGAACCTGAAGGGGATCCTGAAAAATTTCCTCAACTTCCAGTATGAGAACACAGAGCGCAAATACAATGTCTTGCTCCAGAAGGAAATGGATAAAAAGGAAGTACAGGAAGGACTTATTGCGGCCTGCGACTGTATTGACCTGATCATAGCCATCCTGAGGGGCTCCAAAAACTTAAAGGATGCCAAGGCATGTCTGACCACAGGCGATGTGACCAACATCCATTTCAAGGTTCCGGGGTTTGAGGAGGACGCAAAGAAGCTTGCCTTTACGGAGCGCCAGGCATCCGCTATTCTGGAAATGCGTCTTTATAAGTTAATCGGACTGGAAATCCTGGCTCTGGAAAAGGAGCACAGGGAGACCTTAAGGAAGATTGGGGAGTATAAGAAAATCCTGGGAAGCAGGGCCCAGATGAACCGTGTTATCAAGGAGGACCTGGCTGCCATCAAGGCTGAGTTCGCCACTCCCAGGCGCACCCTGATTGAGGACGGACCTGAGGCGGTGTACGACGAGAGCGCTGTGGCTGTCCAGGAGATGGTCTTTGTGATGGACCGGTTCGGATACTGCAAGCTGTTGGATAAGTCCACCTATGACCGGAACCAGGAAACCGTGGACACCGAGCAGGTCCACGTGGTGAAATGCCTGAATACGGATAAAATCTGTCTCTTTGCTGCCAGCGGCAGCCTTTACCAGATAAAGGCCATGGATGTGCCGGCCGGCAAGCTGAGGGATAAGGGAACGCCCATTGAGAATCTGAGTAAATTCGACGGTGCCAAGGATACCATTGTTTACCTGACCAGCGCAGAGAACATGAAGGGCAGGATATTTGTATTCGCCACTAAGATGGCCATGGTAAAGCAGGTGCCTGCGGAGGAATTTGAGACCAACAACCGGGTGGTAGCAGCCACCAAGCTCCAGGACGGGGATGAACTGGCGGCCGTGATACCGGTGGAGGGTGAGACCGAGGTGGTGATCCAGACAACAGGAGGCGTGTTCCTGCGGTTTGCCCTGGAGGAGATATCCATGCTTAAAAAGGCATCCAGAGGCGTCAGAGGCATCCGGCTGACCAAGAATGAGGAGCTGGAGAAGCTGTATCTGATTGGTGAGAATCCCATTGTGGATTACAAGGGTAAGGAAGTCCATTTAAACCGTCTGAAACTGGCCAAGAGGGACGGGAAAGGCAGCAAAGTGCGGCTGTAGAAAAGGAGGTATATGCCATGTCATTATCCAACACACCCACGCCCCATATCGGGGCTGAAAAAGGAGAGATCGCAGAGACAATCCTGCTTCCGGGAGACCCCCTGAGGGCAAAATATATTGCGGAGCATTTTCTGGAGGACGTGAAGCAGTTTAACGGGACCAGGAACATGCTGGGCTACACGGGAACCTATATGGGCAGGCCGGTATCTGTCATGGGCACCGGAATGGGGTGTCCCTCCATCGGTATCTATTCCTATGAGCTGATTCACTTTTACGGCTGTAAGAACCTGATACGGGTGGGCACGGCCGGGGCCCTGATGCCGGACGTCCATGTGAGAGACATGGTGTTTGCCATGGGAGCCTGTACCACCAGCAATTTTGTGCGCCTGTTGGGGCTTCCGGGCGATTATTCGCCGGTGTGCAGCTACAGCCTGTTGGAGCGGGCCGTGGCCGCTGCCAGGGAGCGGGGACTGTCCTTTCATGTGGGCAATGTGCTCAGCTCAGACATGTTCTATGCCCCGCCCAAACAGGTGCAGGGAGGAATGACCTGGGCTGACATGGGAGTCCTGGCCGTGGAGATGGAGGCGGCAGCCCTCTATGCCAACGCTGCGGCGGCCGGCGTCAATGCCCTGGCTGTTCTGACCATCTCGGATTCCATGGTCACCGGGGAAGCCACCTCTGCCATGGAAAGGGAGACCAGCTTTACCCAGATGATGGAGGTGGCATTGTCACTGGTTTCCTGACCCAATGGCAGTGTTGCATACAAAAAAGAGAGAATGTCCTTGTAGGGCGCACAAATGTATTTTTCTAGCGAATAAATCTTGATTTTTTCCGTTGTTTGGTATAGGATAGGGAAAGATTCGCCGTACCGTGGTATCAATGAGGCTACGATTTAATGAGGCTACGATTTAATGAGGCTACGATTCAATGTGACTGTCATGGATTCAATGCGACAGGTTCTGTGACAGTTCCGGAGGGCGGGAAAATCAGGATAATGAGGAGAATGATTTATGGAAAAGAAGCTGAAGGTTGGAATATTAGGCGCAACAGGCATGGTGGGGCAGCGTTTCATCGCCCTTTTGGAGAACCATCCGTGGTTCCAGGTAGTGACAGTGGCAGCCAGCCCCCGCTCTGCCGGCAGGACGTATGAGGAAGCAGTGGGAGACCGCTGGAAGATGACTACCCCCATGCCGGAGGCTGTTAAAAAGCTGGTTGTGATGAATGTAAATGAGGTGGAAAAGGTTGCGGCGGGAGTTGATTTTGTATTCAGCGCCGTGGACATGACAAAGGATGAGATAAAGGCCATCGAGGAGGCATATGCCAAGACGGAGACGCCTGTGGTATCCAACAACAGCGCCCACCGCTGGACGCCGGATGTTCCCATGGTAGTGCCGGAGATCAACCCAGAGCATTTTGACGTAATTCCCTTCCAGAAGAAGAGACTTGGGACAGAGAGGGGATTTATTGCGGTAAAGCCCAACTGCTCCATCCAGAGCTATGCACCGGTGCTGACAGCATGGAAGGAATTTGAGCCGTATGAGGTGGTGGCCACTACATATCAGGCTATCTCAGGCGCGGGAAAGACATTTAAGGACTGGCCGGAGATGGAAGGCAACATCATTCCCTATATCGGCGGCGAGGAAGAAAAGAGCGAGCAGGAACCCCTTCGCCTCTGGGGAACCATTGAGGACGGTGTTATAGTGAAGGCACAAAGTCCTGTCATCACCTGTCAGTGCGTAAGGGTACCGGTACTGAACGGCCACACGGCTGCCGTGTTTGTGAAGTTCAGGAAAAAGGTGACAAAGGAGCAGCTGATTGAGAAACTCAGGGAATTTAAGGGAGTTCCCCAGGAGCTTAAGCTTCCCAGCGCCCCGGCGCAGTTCATCCAGTACCTTGAGGAGGATAACCGTCCCCAGGTAACAGCGGATGTGGATTTTGAGAGGGGAATGGGAATTTCCGTGGGCCGTCTGAGGGAGGACGCTGTGTATGATTATAAATTCATCGGTTTGTCCCACAACACGGTAAGAGGCGCGGCAGGCGGAGCCGTACTCTGCGCAGAGCTTTTGACGGCAAGGGGATATATTTAGTACTGCATGGAGAAGGAGCGGAGAAAAACATGGCAATCGAGAAAAATTCATTCGGGAAAATGCCCGACGGTACAGAGGTTTACAAGTATACGCTGACCAATAAGAATGGGGTATCTGCTTCGTTCATCACTCTGGGAGGCGTGTGGGTTTCCATGGTGGTGCCTGATAAGGACGGCATCATGGCGGATGTGGTGCTGGGATACGATGATTTGGACAGCTACCGCAGGAATCCTGCCCACTTCGGCGCGCCCATCGGCCGCAATGCCAACCGGATTGGCGGAGCTGTTATCACCATAGACGGTAAGGATTATAAGTTAGAGGCCAACAACGGCCCCAACAACCTTCACAGCGGACCGGACCTGTACCACGACAGGGTCTGGGACTGCGCCGCTTTAGAGACAGAGGCAGGCAGCAGGCTGGACTTTTATCTGGAGAGCCCGGACGGCGACCAGGGATATCCGGGCAATGCCAGGATCACGGTGAGCTATACCCTGACAGACGAGGACAGTCTTGTGCTGGATTATCATATGGTCTGCGATAAGGATACGGTTGCCAATTTCACCAACCACAGCTATTTTAACCTGGCAGGACATGACAGCGGCGACGTGATGAAGCAGGAGGTGTGGCTTAACGCGTCCCGGTATACACCGGCGGACGAGGTTTCCATTCCAACGGGAGAGATTGCTCCTGTGGCTGGAACTCCCATGGACTTTACAGAGATGAAGGCCATTGGAAGGGATATAGGCGCTGATTTTGAGGCCCTGGTATTCGGAAAGGGATATGACCATAACTGGGTGCTGGATAAAGAAGAAGGAGAACTGGCCCTGGCTGCAAAGGCCATGGACCCGGCCAGCGGACGGGTTCTGGAATGTTATACGGACCTGCCCGGAATCCAGTTTTATACAGCTAATTTCCTGCAGGATGAGATGCCGGGAAAGGGCAATGCCCGCTATGATTACCGCCACGCCTTCTGCTTTGAGACCCAGTATTTTCCGGACGCGGTTCACAAGCCCCAGTTCCCGTCCCCCTTGCTGAAAGCAGGGGACGAGTACAGAACCAGGACCATCTATCAATTTTTGGTTAAACAGGCGTGATTTTAGTTGCATAGGCCCTGCCTTCAAGGGGCTGATAGATTTCCACGATGGCAAAATGGGGCGTCAGATCTGACTGCTCCGGTTCAGCTATGGTCATGAACCGGTAGTTGGTCCCGTTTACCACCTGTTTTGCAACGGCTATGGGCCGGTAGAAGTAATCGGGATGTTCCCCGATTGCATTGTAAAAGATAAATGAATCATATGTGGTGAGATAAGGCTGATACTGCCAGCTTCCAGGCATGGAAGTCACCTCCGGAATGTCGTTATAGTAGTTTATGCAGGAAAACCATGAGGGTTCTGCCATCGCTGGCGCTTCATGGTTTTTTTGATTGCGGCAAAGGCAATTTAATGGTATACTATTATAATATGCGCCCTGCCGCCATGGAAATCTGCCGGAGAAATCCGGGGCAGCGCGTATGAAGAAAGTAAATGAGGGATTGGATGTCAAAATCATTATACATAGCAGAAAAGCCCAGTGTGGCCCAGCAGTTTGCCGAAGCGCTTAAGATACGGGGACGGCGGGGCGACGGGTATATAGAGTCTGATCAGGCAGTGGTGACGTGGTGCGTGGGCCATCTGGTGACTATGAGTTATCCGGAAGCCTACGACATGAAGTTCAAGCGCTGGAGCCTTCAGACACTGCCATTCCTTCCAAAGGAATTCAAGTATGAAGTTATAACCAATGTATCCAAGCAGTTTGAAATCGTCAAGGGTCTTTTGAACCGGCCCGATATTGATACCATCTATGTGTGTACGGACTCGGGACGGGAGGGAGAGTATATATACCGCCTGGTGGCCCAGATGGCCGGGGTAAAGGATAAGAAGCAGAAACGGGTGTGGATTGATTCCCAGACAGAGGAAGAGATATTGAGGGGAATCCGCGAGGCCAAGGATGAGACAGAGTATGACAACCTGTCCGCCTCCGCCTATTTAAGGGCCAAGGAGGACTACCTTATGGGAATTAATTTCTCCAGGGTGCTGACCCTTAAGTACGGACCTGCCCTGTCAAATTATCTGGGAACCAAGTTTACGGTTCTGTCCGTGGGCAGGGTCATGACCTGTGTCATGGGAATGGTGGTGCGCAGGGAGCGGGAGATACGCGGTTTTGTCAAAACCCCCTTTTACAGGGTGATTGGATCCTTTGAGGCGCCGGGTAAGGACGGCCAGCCGGTTCCCTTTGAGGCGGAGTGGAAGGCAGTGGAAGGTTCCCGCTATTTCGGAACCCCCTGCCTGTATAAGGACAACGGCTTTAAGGACAGGCAGCAGGCAGAGGAGCTGGCTGCCTTATTGACGGCAGAGCCGCCTCTCACGGCCACGGTGCTTGCCAAGGAGAAGAAAAAGGAGACCAAGAATCCGCCCCTTCTCTACAACCTGGCGGAGCTTCAGAACGACTGTTCCAAGATGTTTAAAATCAGTCCGGATGAGACGCTTAAGGTGGTGCAGGAGCTGTATGAGAAAAAGATGGTCACCTACCCCAGAACCGATGCCAGGGTTCTGTCCACGGCAGTGTCCAAGGAGATTCAAAAGAACATAGGCGGCCTTAAGAATTACGGGCCCATGGCAGGGTTTGCGGATGAGGTGCTGAATATGGGATCCTATAAGGGGATTGCCAAGACACGCTATGTCAATGACAAGCAGATAACGGACCACTATGCCATTGTGCCCACCGGACAGGGACTTGGAAACCTGAGGGGACTGCCGCCATTGTCTGAAAAGGTGTATCAGGTCATATGCAGACGGTTTTTGAGCATATTTTATCCTCCGGCGGTTTATCAGAAATACAGCCTGGAGCTGGAGCGCCTGAAGGAACATTTTTTTGCCAATTTTAAGGTTCTGTCCGAACCGGGATATCTCAAGGTGGCGGATGTGAACCTGGCAAAGAAAAATGGGGTGGAGGAATCCTTTGACGAGGCCAGGGATGAGACAAGGGATGAGTCTAAGGACGAGGCAAAAGAAGGTGTCCCAAATGCCATTTCTCCAAAAGTTGACAGGACAGTATTGCTCCAGATGCTTGCAGAATTGAAAAAAAATGATATACTTACTTTGGTGGAGCTGAATATAAAGGAAGGCGAGACATCGCCTCCCAAGCGATATACCTCCGGTTCCATGATTCTGGCCATGGAAAATGCAGGCCAGCTCATAGAGGACGAGGAGCTGCGGGCCCAGATTAAGGGCAGCGGCATAGGCACCAGCGCTACCAGGGCTGAGATACTTAAGAAACTGTTTAACATCAAGTATCTGAACCTGAACAAGAAAACCCAGGTTATTACGCCGTCCCTTTTAGGGGAAATGGTCTATGACGTGGTGGACCAGTCCATCCGCCAGCTTCTGAATCCGGAGCTGACAGCCAGCTGGGAAAAGGGGCTCACCTATGTTGCGGAGGGTTCCATAACCTCAGATGAGTATATGGAAAAGCTGAATCGTTTTGTTGCCGGCAGGACAGTCAATGTCATCCGCATGAATAACCAGTACAATATGAGAGGTTATTTTGACGCGGCAGCCGCATTCTATAAAACAAAAAAGGAGAATTAATTTATGAAACTGGAACAGATGAAAATCAAAGAACTTTTAGACACAAGCCATACAATCGCTGAAAAGCTGTTTGAGGGCCATGAGTATCCATGGGAAGTTCTGGGTGACATCAACGGGTTCATCGAAAGTCTGGGCGCCAGCCTTCCGGAGAACGAATACAAGAAGATTGGAAAGAATATCTGGATTCACAAGACAGCACAGATGGCTCCCACCACTGCCATGGGCGGACCTATGATCATCGGACCAAAGGTACAGATACGCAACGGCGCCTTTTTAAGAGGAGGCGTTATCCTTGGACAGCACGTTGTCATCGGCAATTCCTGTGAAATCAAGAACTCCATCATCTTTGACGAGGCGCAGGTGCCCCATTTCAACTATGTGGGCGATTCCATCCTGGGCTACAAGGCACATATGGGAGCCGGCGCAGTGACCTCCAATGTGAAGGCTGACAAGGGCCTTGTAAAGGTTCATGCTGAGGATGGTGATGTGGAGACAGGACGCAAGAAATTCGGCGCCATCCTGGGCGATCACGCGGAGATTGGCTGCAACAGCGTGCTCAATCCCGGAACTGTCATTGGACGTAATTCTAATGTATACCCGCTGTCCAGCGTACGGGGCTGTGTTCCCTCTGACTCCATCTACAAGGGCCAGGACAACATCGTTGTAAAAGAGGCCAGGGAAGTGGAAACAGAGCAGGAAGCGCCTGAGGCACCTGAGAAGGGAAAGGGCGGGCTTAAGGTAGTAAAATAAGCCGTCAGTACAGAACGAACAGAAACACGGAACAGTCAGAGAGTTTATAAAAACAGGAAGCCGGACACTGCACATCGCAAGTCCGGCTTCCTGTTTTATCTTTGGTTTGTATATCCCTGAATTTGTATTTGCCTGTAATAATTCCTGTTATTTTGTTCCGAAGATACGATCTCCGGCATCTCCCAGTCCGGGGCAGATATAGGCGTTTTCATTCAGGCAGCGGTCCAGATGTCCCACGTAAATCTGTACATCAGGATGGGCTTCATGGAGACGCTTAAGGCCTTCCGGAGCAGCTATGATAGCCATGAATTTAATCTTTTTCCCGCCGTGTTCCTTGATAAAGTCAACGGCTGAAACACCGGAACCGCCAGTGGCCAGCATGGGATCTGTGACGATGATGGTACGCTCTTCAATGGGGTTTGGAAGCTTGCAGTAATATTCATGAGGTTCGTGAGTCACCTCGTCCCTGTATAAACCGATATGACCTACCTTTGCGCTGGGAACCAGAGCCAAAATGCCGTTTACCATGCCAAGTCCGGCACGGAGAATCGGAACCACGGCCAGTTTGCGTCCGGCAATCATGGGGGTCATGCATGTCTCGATGGGAGTTTCCACCTCCACATCCTCCAGAGGAAGGTCGCGGAGGGCTTCATAGCCCATCAGCATGGCAATTTCCTCAATGAGGGCGCGGAACTCATTGGTTCCTGTGGCTTTATTGCGCAGAATAGAAATCTTGTGCTGAATCAAAGGGTGGTCAAATACCATTACGTTATCCATAAGTTTTGCTGCTCCTTTATCTATTAGAATTACTGATAATTATATATCAAATATCTTATGATATCAACCCCGGTTAAAGGACTATTTGGTGGTGGGGTCAAATGCAACCAGCACATAGTCGCCCAGGGCATGGGGAACAGGCAGTGAAAAGTAGATGGTTCCCTGTTTTTCATAGCTGAAGGATTCGGGCCACTGTGTCTCTGACGACAGAGGGAAGTCCGCGCTGTTAAAGACAGCGGTCAGGGAATCCAAATCCATGGAAGAGCGGTAGCTCAGGACCTGGGCCTCCACATCAGAAGAAATGCCGGAAAACTTTACATCGTCGCTGAGCACATATCCGGCCATGGTATAGGCGTCGGTAAAATCATCCAGTCCCAGGTTCTGGGCCTGAAGCAGATTGACTGTGTTGGAATAAAACAGATTGACCGGGTGGGCGGCTCCTTTTGCGGACAGAGTGCCGGTGTAAGTGGCGGTGAGACGTTTGCGGTCCACGGAAATCACCTTGCACTTGATGTCCAGGGTATCGTTGGCCTCGTCGATGTCATTGGCCTTTATGAAGGACAGGGCATTGGTCTTTAACAGTTCATTAATCTTGTCCTTCTTTGAGGTGTCATCCATCTGGTCCACCGCAGGATACTGGATAGATACCTTTCCGGATGTATAGGTCTCAATGGAAGCAGAAACACTGGAGGCAGCGTCTTCCTGGCCTTCTGTGGTCTCCTCTGTCTCCGGAGCCTGTGTGGCGGCGGGAAGCGTTTCCTTGGGAGCTTCCGTGGCTGCCTCTGTATGTATGGTGGACAGGTCTGCCTTTTCCGGCGTCTTGCTGAGCAGGAGGCCAATGGCAACGCCGCCGATGACAACAGCAGCGCCAATGGCTCCTATCAATATTTTCTTGTTTGTATCCATAATAATCCTCCTTTGTATTCCGGGCAATACCCGAATTGTAACTATTATACATGATATTCATGGACGGAGTTTGAAGAAATACTTACAAATTATTGAAGGACTTTTGTGCATATTTTTATTTACAATTTTCCTCTCAGCATTTATGATAGATCCGACACAACTTTATACTGGAATTGGGGGAATGAAATGTGGTACAGGAAAGGATCGACTTGAAGAATCTGTTTGTTGAAATCAGGCGGAAGGGCAGTACCAGCCAGGTATCCAGGGATTTGGATGTATCCATGGGAAACATCAGCGACTGGAAAAACGGAAGGAGCGTGCCCAACGCGGTTTCACTGGTAAAACTGGCGGACTATTTCGGCTGTTCCGTGGATTATCTGCTGGGCCGGACCGAGCATCGGGATATGATATAACGGGCGGACAGCATCATGAAAGAGATAGAGGAGGAAATTATGATTCAATATTACAATGGCAGCATATTTGATTCAAAGGCGGATATTCTGTGTCATCAGGTAAATTGCCAGGGCGCATTCGGCTATGGAATCGCAGGACAGGTTAAAAAGCTGTTTCCTGAGGTGGAGAAAACGTATAAGCGGATAACGAAGCAGTGGATTGAAAAGGAAAACGGGGACACATCTAGGCTTTTGGGACGGGTGTCTGCCCAGCCTGTGGAAAAGGACGGACGCTGGTTTCTGATTGGCAATCTGTACGGACAGGATGATTACGGCAGAAAAAAGATGGTCTATACCGACTATGACGCATTGGAAAAAGCGATGGGAGAAATCCGGAGCTTTTTGGAAGCCAGGGGCAAAAACGAGACAGTGGCATTTCCCTATAAGATAGGATGCGGCAGCGCAGGCGGCGACTGGAATGTGGTGGAGGATATTATTAAACGTACATTTGAGGGATATTCAGGTGAGGTGCAAATCTGGAAATACGAAGAATGATGATAGATAATCTTTTTTGGGGGGAGCCCGGTGCTTCCACAACATGGGGCTGTGGAAGCTGCCGGGCTAGCGTCATTTCTGACCTGATGTGAATATACCATAGTTCAGGATGAATTGCAACGGAAGTCAGTGAAATGTAATGAAGCGTAATGTTTCTTACAAAAAGCTGACTTTTTTTAATGGAATGATTAATTTTTACCATAGGGAAAGCGAAAGATTTTCATGATTTCAATGGAATGATATGGCTGCCAACAGGAATATTCTGGAAAAAGCCTGCATATATTATTAGGCCGGCATTTTTAATGGAAGGTTGAAAAAGGCAGAAAGAAGGTGAATCATGACACATTTAGAGCTGGTGGCGGAAATCGGAAGCGGACCAATGGAAATCGTAAAGCTGTACCTCAAAGGCCTGCTTTCCTTTGCAGAGCTGGAGAATATCCTTGGCAGGGATAAGGCCAGTCTGGTCCATACCTTTGCGGCTGACAGCGCAGCGGGGAAAATCGGTGAATTACTGCTGTCGGGACTGAGGGGTTATATGGTATAATCAAAGGAAAGAAATCAGAGGAGGCCAGCTATGAAGAATGAAAACAACACAGTCATAGGTACTGTATTAGGTGATATAACGAAGATAACCGGAATGGATGCAATCGTCAACGCGGCCAACTCATCCCTCCTTGGAGGAGGAGGGGTGGATGGGGCTATCCACAGGGCCGCGGGAAAGGAACTGCTGCATGAATGCAGGCTGTTGGGCGGCTGCAAGACAGGACAGGCCAAGATTACAAAGGCCTACAACCTGGAATGCCGGTATATTATCCACACCGTGGGTCCTGTGTGGAACGGCGGCACATGCGGGGAGCAGGAGAAGCTTGCCTCCTGCTACAGGAATTCCCTTTTGCTGGCCCTGGAAAATGGAGTGAAGCGGATTGCATTTCCCTCTGTCTCCACCGGTATATACCACTTCCCGGTGGGGCTGGCAGCAGAAACCGCCATAGGAACTGCCAGGGAATTTGCGGCAGAGTATCCGGGTGAACTGGAACAGATTCTGTGGGTTCTCTTTGACGCCAGGACAAAACTGGTGTATGATACAGTTTTGAGGAAACTGTGACTTCCCGTTACAGTCATGTCTCCGGAAGGAGGAGTCATATGGGACAGATGGAACGCTTGATAGTGCTGGTATTCATTGTAGCCGCCCTGCTGTTTGCCGGAATCTGGGACAGGCATCACCGCAGGTAAGGATAATGGCCCGCACAATGACAGAATACGTAAGAAAGAGATGGAATCAGAATGTCAGAAAGAAAATTCGTGATTGTTGACGGCTCATCCCTGCTGTCAACCTGTTACTATGCAGTGTTACCCAGGGAAATCATGTTCGCCAAGACGGACGAGGAAAAGGAAAAGCATTACGGGAAAATCCTCCACGCATCGGACGGGACCTATACCAACGGCATCATGGGGGTGCTGAAGTCCGTGGTTTCCCTGCTGAAAAAGCAGCAGCCGGCCTATGTGGCATTTGTGTTTGACAAGACAAGGGATACCTTCCGCAGGGAGCTGTATCCTGATTATAAGGGGACCAGAAGCAGGACACCGGAGCCACTTAAGCAGCAGTTCGTGCTGATGGAGCGGATTCTGGAGGAAGCAGGTTTTAAGGTGCTCTACAGCGACCGGTATGAGGCGGATGACTATGCGGGAAGCCTGGTCTATAAATTCAGGGAGCAGGTGCCCATGGTGGTGATGACCAAGGACCATGATTACCTTCAGCTTGTGAGCGATGAGTATAATGTAAGGGCCTGGATGGTCCAGGCCAGGCAGGAGAAGGCGGAGGAGCTCTACGACAAGTATTACGGGCTTTATGGCCTGGATAAGGCATCGGTGAACCTGCCGGAAAAGACCTTTGAATTTACGGCTGAGACAGTGTATTCCGAGGAAGGAGTGTGGCCCAGGCAGATTACGGACCTGAAGGGAATCCAGGGCGATACCTCGGACAATATCCCGGGAGTCCGCGGCGTTGCCAGCGCAGCACCGCTTTTGCTGGGAGAATACGGCACCGTGGAACATATTTATGAGGTGATACATGAGGCGGAGCAGGATAAGAAGCAGCTTAAGGAGCTGCAGGACTTCTGGAAGAACTGCCTGGGAATCAGCCGTTCCCCCTACAAATCTTTGACTAAGACAGGGGAGGAAGGGGAACTGTGCGGGGAAGCCGCAGCCAGGCTGTCTAAGGAGCTGGCCACCATTAAGACCGACATACCCCTGGATTTTGAGCTGGAGGATTTTTCCGCGTCCTGCTGCAGGGAGGATGTGCTGAAGGAGTGGTGCAGGAAACTGGATATTAAGACTGCTTCTGTGTTTGGGAAAAGTTAACAGGTGAACCGCAGCAGCGGGACCGGATAAAGTGTAATCCGGTCCCGCTGTTTTTAGATGGTAAAAGGACAGAAGAATGCTGCAGATGGATTATTTGGGGCTTTCGTTGATTTCAAACTTGTTCATATCCCCACGGTAATGGGCATAGGCATAGTCAATTATGGTACCGTCGCTGGTGGTGGAAATATTATTAAAGCAAAGCATGGGACTGCCGGGCTTTACCTCCAGCAGCTTAACATCCTCGGGAGTGGCTGTTTCGGCGGAAACAATGGTTCGGGTATTATCAATGCAGGTTTCCGGCCGTGACATGAAGAGATTGTACAGTGAAACGTCCTTAAAGTCATGGCTCAGCACAAAATGACAAAGGTTATAGGGAAGATAGTTCTGGATTGTCACCACAGGCGTTGCATCCGCAAAACGCCGTCTGAACAGGGAGATAACCTTGTCATTGGTACCAAGACGCAGAAGTTCCCTGATCCGATCATCCGGTGTCATGACGGACATGTCCAACAGTTCCGTATGCGGTGTCTTGCCCAGCTCCTGGATTTGCTGGTGGAATGGTTCAAAGGACTTGATGAAGCTTGTCTTTTTATTAGGCTCCGTGACAAAGGTGCCTTTGCTGGTTTTCCGCAGCAGGTAACCTTCATTTACCAGCTCGGAGATGGCCTGGCGCACCGTAAAGCGGCTTATGTTGTAGTGGCTCATGATTTCCATTTCAGTGGGAATAGTATCCCCGGTCTTTAAAGTGCCGTTCTCAATATCTGTTTTGATGATATTTTTCAGCTGGTAATAAAGGGGGATGGGCACATCTTTATTTATTTCTTTGGTGAACATGGTCATAATTTAAAATCCTTTCAAGTTAGATACATATGTATGTACAAACAAAACATCAATTATATTGTAAAGCATGTTGTGAAAAATGCAAGGGAAAATTTGAAAAAATAACATTTTATTATAATTTTGCCACAAGTACTTGACAAATATACATCATTGTGCAATTATATGTATGTACGGACATATGGATGAAGGAGGGGTGGTTTAAAAGGTGGTGCTTAGTTTTGGAATGATGGTGTGCGATACCTTGTTAAGGCCGGTGGACCGGGATGCCTTAAGCAGGGACTGCACCATGATAGAAAAACCGGTACAGGCCTGCGGCGGGGACGCTCTCAATACAGCTATCGCATTATCACGTCTGGGCATTCCTGTCACCATGGCGGGACGGGTGGGAGACGACCTGAATGGAAGGTTTGTTCTGGACCAATGCAGGAAGCTGGGAATGGATGTTTCACATGTGGTAACAGACCCGGTCCATGCGACGGCATCCAGTTTTGCACTGATTGAGGAAAATGGAGAGAGGCACTTCCTGTCAGATGTGACGATTTTTGACGAGGTGGATGACGGTGACCTGCCGGATAAGGCTGTTGAGAATGCGGATATTATTTACATTGGTTCTGCTTGCAGCTTTAACCGGATGAACCAGGGCGGACTTGCCAGAATCCTGAGGCGGGCCAAGGCACATGGCAGGATGACGGTCATGGATGCGGCTATTAACCAGAGGTCTGTCTGCAGCTGCTGGATGGATATGTTTAAGGAGGTTCTGCCCTATACAGATGTTTTTTTCCCAAGCTATGAGGAGGCATCGGCCATAACCGGATGCCGGGAGATACCGGACATCAGCAGAGCCTTTAAGCCCATGGGACTTGCCTATTTTGGAATCAAGCTTGGTTCAAAGGGATGCTATGCCACAGATTTTATCAGGGAGCGGTATATAGAATGCCCGAGAGGGATCAGGGCCGTGGACACCACGGGGGCAGGTGATTCCTTTATGGCCGGGCTGATGGCCGGCCTGGTCAACGGGCTGTCATTTTTTGAAAGTGCTGGATTCGCAGGCTCAGTTGCTTCCCACAGTGTCCAGCATATGGGGGCGGCGGGCGGTATACTGCCCTATGAAGACGAGTTGTACATATACAATCACCATAAAAAACTAAAATAAAAGGAGAAGAAGACTTATGAAATTATCACCGATGAAAGACATTTTGGAGATGGCTGAGGAGAGGAACATTGCCTATGGCGCATATGTGACTGTATCCTATGAAACTGCATTGGCAGCAATTGAGGCAGGTACAGAGTTGGATATTCCGGTCATCTTTATCACAGGTACGGACTGCTGCGATTTGATGGGCGGTTTTGAGGGGACTGTGGATACGGTTAAAAGAGCCATGAAGGCAGCTGACTGCAAAGTTCCTGTTGCGCTTCATCTGGACCACTGCCGTACATATGAGGAATGCGTACAGGCCATACAGGCCGGATATTCCTCCGTCATGATAGATGGCTCATCCCTTCCCTTTGAGGAGAATGTGGCGCTGACCAAAAAGGTGGCTGATTATGCCCACTGCTACGGAATCACGGTGGAAGGGGAATTAGGCAAGCTGGTGGGAGAAGAAGGAAACTTTAAGGTGGAAGGCGACCCTGAATCTGCCCAGACTGACCCGGACCAGGCAAAGGAATTTGTGGAGCGCACAGGCATTGACTGTATCGCTGTCAGCATCGGGACGCAGCACGGCGTATATGTGGCGGCTCCCCATCTGAACATTGAACGGCTTAAAAAGATACATGATGTGGTGGATGTACCCATTGTGCTTCACGGCGGTTCGGGAACACCTAAGGAGCAGGTACAGGAAGCAATCAGGAACGGAATCAGAAAAATCAATATTGCCACAGATGTATTGATAGCGGTTGCCAATTCCTTTGAGGATATGAAGCAGAAGCCGGACTTTAAGTATAATACAGGCATGTTTGTCAATTCCCAGGCCTGCGCAAGGGAGTTTATTAAGGGAAAGATGAGAGAATTTGCACTGATGGATTAATATATCAAAAGGAGAAGATGACTTATGAAAAAAAGCATGAACAGATTCGTATGTGGGTTGACAGCAGCCGTGATGATGGGAACATTAACAGCCTGCTCCGGCGGTCAGGGGGAGACCAAGCCGGCAGCTCCGGCAGGCAGTGAATCAGCCGGAAATTCAGAGAGTGCCGCCCAGCAGGGAGAGGCCCAGGCAGAGATGAAGGCCACTGTTATCTGGAGGGCCTTTGACGACCAGTTTCAGAGCGGATTCCGTATCATTATGCAGAACGAGGCTGAAAAGTTGGGCGGTATCACTCTGGATATGCAGGACGCGGCAAATGACGTATCCACGGCCAATTCCAAATTAGAGGTGGCCCTGAGCAAAAAGACGGATGTGGTTGCCATATGCGCGCCTGACAGGGAGAGCATTGAGAACATGATGAAGAAATGCGATGCCGACGGCGTGCCGGCTGTATTCTTCAATATGGAGCCGATGGAAGATACCATGAACCGCTACGAAAACATCTGGTATGTAGGCGCCCAGGCCAAACAGTCAGGCGAAATGTGCGCCCAGGCGCTGATTAACTACTGGAATGACAATAAAGATATTGCAGATAAAAACGGGGACGGCAAACTTTCTCTGGTCATTCTTCAGGGAGAAATCGGCCAGCAGGATGTGACACTTCGCACAGATGCGTATAAAGAGACCCTGGAAAAGAACGGAATCGAATATGAGATTCTTGCCTGCGATACAGCCAACTGGGACCAGGCCCAGGCACTGGATAAAATGAATGCGTGGATTACCGCTTACGGAATCGACGGCATTGAAGGTGTCCTTTGCAACAACGACTCCATGGCTATGGGCGCGGTGCAGGCCTGCATCAATAATGGCTATAACTCAGGGGATGCTGAGAAGTTTGTTCCCATCGTGGGAATTGATGCTAATATCGACGCTCTGGAGGCAATGAAGGCAGGTTCCCTTCTGGGCACTGTGCTGAATGACAGGAAGAGCCAGTCTGACGCCATCATCAATGTGATAAAGGCAGTACACGCAGGAACGGAAATCACAGAGGACGTGGTAGGCGTGAACTGTACGGTTGATGGAAAATATGTATGGGTACCGTATGTGATTGTTGATGAAAGCAATTTAAGCGCAACCCTGGAGGACATGCTGGCAGTGGCCCAATCCGAATAAGGAATCTGGAGGATGCAGATGGAAGAATACAGACTGAAGATAGCAAATATGTCTAAATCCTTCCCCGGAGTAAAAGCCCTTGACAATATTAAGCTTGCGGTGAAGCCTGGAAGTGTACATGCATTAATCGGCGAGAACGGGGCCGGCAAATCCACTTTGATGAAGTGTCTGTTCGGCCTGTATCATCCGGACAGCGGTACCATTGAAATTGATGGCCGGGTCATGGATATCAAAGATCCCAATGATGCGCTGAAAAACGGCATTTCAATGATTCACCAGGAGCTGAATCCGGTTCCTTACAGGAATGTGGTGGACAATATATGGGCGGGCAGGTTCCAGACAAAAGGCATTGTGGTGGATGAAAACCAGATGATGGAAAAGACCAGGAACCTGCTTCGGGATTTGGATTTTGATATAGACGTGACAACCTTTGCAAAGAACCTCTCCGTTTCACAGATGCAGGCAATTGAGATAGCAAAGGCTGTCTCATATAATGCAAAAATTATCATTATGGACGAGCCGACCTCCTCACTGACTGTGGCAGAGACACAGCACCTTTTTAAAATCATTGACAAGCTTAGAAAGGAAGGGCGCTCTATTATCTATATATCCCACAAGCTGGAGGAGATATTTGAGATAGCGGACGAGATAACGGTGATGCGGGACGGCCAGTACATAGGCACATGGGATATAAAGGACATTACCATAGACCAGCTGATAGGCCAAATGGTGGGAAGAAAGATGAACGAGCGATTTCCTGTGTGCGAGGACGCAAGAACAGATGAGGTGATGCTGCAGGTAAAGAACTTTACCAGTGCAGACCCGCGATCCTTTAAAAACGTGTCCTTCGACCTTCATAAGGGGGAGATACTGGGCATAGGCGGACTGGTGGGGGCACAGAGGACAGAGCTGATAGAAGCCATATTCGGCCTGCGAAGAATTGTAAGCGGGGAACTGACTGTCAACGGAAAAACAGTGGTCAACCATTCACCCCAGGACGCCATACGCAACGGCTTCGCCCTTCTGACAGAAGAGCGCAGGGCAACGGGAATCATTCCCATGCTGTCAGTCTGGGACAACGCCCTGGCGGTTGCCTATAAGAAACTGACAGGCAATGTTTTCGGATACATCCATACGAAAAAACTGTCCCCCAGCGTTGACAAGGTGTGCACGGATCTGGATGTCCGCATGGCCGGGACAAAAACGCTTATCAAGAACCTGTCGGGAGGGAATCAGCAGAAGGTGCTGATTGGCAGATGGCTGCTGGCAAACTGTGATGTCATTATGCTGGATGAACCCACAAGGGGAGTGGATGTGGGCGCTAAATATGAGATATACCGAATCATGCAGGATTTAGTGAAAAAGGGAAAGGCGATTATTATGGTTTCCTCTGAGATGCCGGAGTTGTTGGGAATGTCGGATCGTATCATGATTATGTGCGCCGGAAAGCAGACAGGTATCCTTGGCAAAACGGAGGCTACCCAGGTTGAGGTGATGAAGTATGCCACCCAATTTGAAGATAAAACGAAAGAAGGAGTGTCAGTATGAAAATAAAGGAGTTGACAGCAAAAGACATAAAGAATATCATGATGGATAAAGCTCTTATCATCGTGCTGGTATTCATGATTATAGGAATTATCATAATCGAACCTTCTTTTCTGCAAATAAGAGTATTGACAGACATACTGACCCAGTCTGCCGTTAAAATGATATGTGCATTGGGGCTGATGTTCGCTCTGCTCTTGGGAGGAACAGACCTTTCCGGCGGCCGTCAGGTGGGCCTGGCAGCCGTTATGGTGGCATCCCTGTCCCAGATGGCGGACTATTCCAACAAGTTCTGGCCGGGCCTGCCTGAACTTCCCATTATCATTCCCGTCATCATGACCCTTGCTCTGGTTGCCGTGATAGGTGCTGTCAACGGCTTTATGATTGCAAAGCTAAAGATGGCGCCTTTTATCGCCACATTCGGCATGAGCACCATTGTCTACGGCATCAACTGTCTGTACTTTGCAAAGAAGCCGAACAATTCCCAGCCCATCGGAGGCATAAGGGAAGACTTGACTGTGCTCAGCAGTTTTAAGGTATTTGGCCAGATTTCCTTTTTAGTGGTCATCGCCGTCATTGCCATTGTCGGAGTGTGGTTTCTGCTCAACAAGACTGTGTTTGGGAAGAACATTTATATCGTGGGCGGCAACCCGGAAGCGGCCAAGGTATCCGGTATTAATGTCAGCAAGGTGATCATCACTGTGTTTATCATCGAATCCATGTTTGTTGGGCTGGCAGGTATCCTGGAAGTGGCCAGGACCGGAGGTGCCAACTCGGCCTATGGAAATGCATATGAATTTGATGCCATATCCTCCTGTGTGGTGGGAGGCGTATCTCTGAGCGGAGGAGTGGGAAAGGTATCCGGTGTCATCATCGGTGTGCTCATATTTACCTTTATCAGCTATGGACTTGCCTATATAGGAGTTAATTCCAACTGGCAGCTGATTGTAAAGGGACTTATCATATGCAGTGCAGTGGCTCTGGATATGAGAAAAAATTCTTAATTAGGGAGGATTAACGTGAAAAAAGTCAAATTGTCGGAAGGGCTGTCATTGTCAGCCGTGGTTCAGGGATTCTGGAGGCTGGACAGCTGGAAATGGTCCGCAGAAGAACTGGCCCGATTCATGAATGAATGTATTGATAGGGGAGTCACCACCTTTGACACGGCGGAAATCTACGGAGGCACGCTCTGTGAAACGCTGATGGGGCAGGCCTTTGAACAGGATCACTCCATTCGAAACAAAATCCAGCTGGTATCGAAAACCGGTATTTTCAAAGAGGGCGGATTTGGATATTATGACACAAGATACGACAGGGTAAAACAGTCCTGTGAGGAGAGCCTGAAGCGGCTTCACACAGACCATCTGGACCTGTATCTGATTCACCGTGAGGATCCCTGCATTGATTTTGAATCAACTGCAAAGGCGCTGACAGAGCTTAAGAAGGAAGGAAAGATAGGGGAGATGGGCGTTTCCAACTTTGACCCTCATAAATTCAACGGTCTTAACAAAGCTGTCAACGGACAGCTGGTAACGAACCAGATTGAGTGGAACCCTGTGTGCTTTGAACATTTTAATTCCGGAATGATGGATGACCTGACTGCGTCCGGAATCCATCCCATGATATGGTCGCCTCTGGCAGGGGGGAGAATGTTTGACCCCAACGACAGCCTGTGCGCTGCGGCCATGAAAACCATAAAAAGGATTGCCGAGAAGCATGACGCGGACCCGTCTGCCATCATATACGCATGGATTATGTATCATCCGGCAGGGGCAGTTCCTATTTCAGGAAGCAACAGGCTGGACAGGCTGGATACGGCCATTAAGGCCCTGGACATCCGTCTGGAGCACTATGAATGGTATGAAATATATAAGGCCAGCGGCCAGCAGGCAATCAGGTAAGGTGAAGGGCCGGAGGGACTGTTTTGGGCGGGCAGATACCTGCCTTAACAGTCTTTTACCAGCCGTCCGGCCACATGGACATTGAAGAAATGGACAATGGGGCCCAGGCCGAAGGCTGACACCAGGGTGCCCAGGCCAATGATTCCTCCTGCCAGGAAGCATATGACGGCGCAAACTGCATCCGTGGCTATCCGGTGCCAGAAGTAGGGGATAAGAGGGCGGCTCTTTGCAGTAATCAGGGAAATACTGTCATAAGGCGCAACCCCTGCATTGGGGGTCTGGTACAGGGACACGCCGAAACTGGTGACAATGACGCCGACAAGCACGGTGACCACGCGCCGGAGCATGGTGTCCGGCACAGGAAAAAGCAGGGGCCATAAACCATTAAAAAAGGTGACGATATAACCCAGAAGAAATGCATTTACCAGGGTGCCGATTCCTATGAGTCTGCGGCCAGCGGCCAGTTCAAAGATAAAGAGTCCGCCGTTAATGACCAGCAAAAAAGAGGCGTAGCTGAAGCCCAGTATATTGGCCAGGGCCATGACCATACCGCTGAAAGGGTCGTTGCCCAGGCCGGACAGCTTGAATATACTGATTCCCATTCCAAGAAATACATTTCCCATAATCATGATGAGCAGCCGGCGCGCCCCGATTTTTTTGAAGTAGTTCACGGCCATGAAAGAGTAACCTGCCTTTTCTGTTATTCTATTTCTTTCTTTTATTATCTGCTTTATTATAGTACCGGAATGGAAAAATGGCAAAGGTTTTGAAAAAAACACTTGCCAAAATATGTATCCTGTGATAAAATAATCAGCGTTGTAAGCCGGCGTGTCGGAATGGCAGACGATGCAGACTCAAAATCTGTTGCGGGTAACCGCGTGCGGGTTCAAGTCCCGCTGCCGGCATCTATACGTGTCAGATTGACGGCACATGAGACAAAAAAAGACCCATGCAGAAGTGATTCTGTGTGGGTCTTTTGCGTCCGGCCTTTTTCTGACAGACAAAGGCGGCGACCTGTTTAAATGGCGGATGCATAGGGGACATGGGAGGAAGCGGTATGATCCGCAGACAAATTCCGATGTCCCCTGATTTCATCCATCATCTGAAGCGTCTGTATGGAGGATGCAAGCTGACGCTGCCAGCTGCATTTTCCCTTTATGAACGCCATGCAGCGGTCTAGTTCCCTGGCGCGGCAGGCTTCATCGGAAAAGGAAACCAGGGGTTTTTTAGCGCCGGACCGGTTTTTATATGTCACTTCCTTTAAATTCCGTAAATCACGGATTAACAGGCTTCCCCTTTCTCCCTCTATCAGGCTTGGTACATGGCTTCCTGATATCTTGGAATAGACTATCTCCACCCGGGCGGTGCCCAGATGTCCCCTGACAGTGCCGGCTGCGTCCATTCCGTGTTCCGTGAACACCATCTGGGCATCCATCTGTTCCGGTATGCCGAAGAGATGCACAAGGGGATAGAGGCAGTCGGCGCCCCTCTGAAACAATGCGCCTCCCGGCGGAACGCAGGCGGGGGGACGGACAGGAGAAATGCGTAACCCCTCACAGCAGAAGGCATACTCACAGGAATGGAGACGAATCCGCCCAATGGGCCCCAGGCATGTCAGCGCTGTCTTTAATGATGCCATACATGGATTAAATGCAAGGTGGATGTGATCCAACAGCACTGCGCCATGTTCATCGGCTGTCTGTGCCAGCGCCTTCAGGCTGCCGGCATCTGCTGCGCCCATGGTTCCGAACAGGACGTGTTTTCCTGCCTTCAGAAGTTCGCGCACCTGCCGGAAATCCAGACTGCTGTAATCCGGAAGATATATGACGTCTGCTTTCTCCAGAGTTCCTATCCCCAGAGTTCCTATCTCCAAAGTCCCTTCCTCCAGGGGGCCTTCCTCCAGATACAGGTCCTTACGCCCGGCCGCTGCCTCCAAAAAGGAGCGGCTTTTTTGTGTGGCAGTCAATACAGCCATGGATATCATGGTCATTTCAGCCATGGTCATTCCTCCATTTCCTTGTCTGATTCCTTGTTTACCTTTTGTTGGCTTTATGGTATAACAAAAATAGATGGAATAATACGGATTTTATGGGATTTTTTCTAAAAATTACAGTTTTTTTGCCATGACGGTCCGGTTATAAAGAGAGAGGGAAGGAGAAAAACCGTGTATGAGCAATACCATGATTCTAAAGGATAAAAGCGTTCAGGTCAGCCGTATCAGAAGGTCCTCCAGCTTTGTGATGAAGCGGCCTCATTATCATTCTTACTATGAGATTTATTATCTGTTATCAGGAAAGTGTAAAATGTTTATCAACCAGGACATCTATTACCTGGAACCGGGTGACATGACCATCATTCCGCCTCTTGAGGTCCACAAGGCCCTGTATGAGCCAAGCTGGGAGGCTGAGCGCTTCGGTATCTATTTCTCCAGGGACACGGTCACCTCCTTCTTAAGCCTTTGCGGGAGGGAGGCCTTTGGCCATATCTTTTCACAGCCCAAACGCACCATTCCTTCGGAATTCCGCCCTAAGATAGAGGAACTGCTGGCTCAGATGCAGGATGAGGAAAAACAGGGCGACAGCTACTGTCAGATACAGCTTTGCAGCCTCCTGCACCAGATTCTGGTTGTATTGGGACGCTGCCAGGAGGCCCGGAGGGAAGGACATGCGCTGGAGGAGGCAGAGGAGGCCATGGTGCGTGCGGCCAGATACATAAACCAGCATTACCAGGAAGGGCTGATGCTGGGGGAGGTGGCTGCATTTGCCAATATGAGCCCCACCTACTTTTCAAAGAAATTCAAAAGCTCCACCGGCCTTTGCTTCAAGGAGTATCTGAACTACATCCGCGTGCAGAAAGCATCTGATATGCTGCGCAATACGGACCTTTCTGTGACCGGTGTGGCCATGGCCTGCGGGTTCTCGGACGGCAATTATTTCGGGGATGTGTTCCGGCGGCTGACAGGCGTATCTCCCAGGGAATACAGGAAGGGGTAGTCTGTCCGGAACCGGAGGATGGGGGGATGGGAGTCCTAATCTTTCATTGAAAAGTAAGCTGATTTATTGTATGATGTAAGAAGAATTGGATTAAAATGATAGACAGGAGGTGCTGGCTGTGACCTGCAGGGAAGCGGAGCGTCTGGTGATGCCGTATATCAACGGCAGCATTACGGACGAGGAACTGAAAGAATTCTTAAAACACATCGAGACCTGCGAGGACTGCCGGGAAGAGCTGGAGATTTACTTCACTGTGGACGTGGGTATCCGCCAGCTGGACCAGGAAACAGGCACCTATAACATCAAGGGAGCCCTGGAGACAGCCCTGGAGCTGTCCCGGCAGAGGGTGCACACCCTGGGAATCCTGGAGACAGCCCGCTACGCGGTGAACACCCTGTGCTTCTGGGCCGTGCTGGTAGTGCTGGTGCTTCAGTTCGGGATGTGGTGACAGAGACAGAAAGGAACTCATATTAATGGACAAATTGGTATTGATTGATGGACACAGTATTATGAACCGGGCATTTTACGGGGTACCGGACCTTACGAATTCGGAGGGTCTGCATACCAACGCAGTGTACGGTTTTTTAAATATCATGCTGAAGATATTGGAGGAGGAAAAGGCGGACCACGCAGCTGTTGCTTTTGATTTAAAGGAGCCTACCTTCCGGCATGAGATGTATGACGCCTATAAGGGCACGAGAAAGCCCATGCCCCAGGAGCTTCATGAGCAGGTTCCCGTGATGAAGGATGTGCTGAAGGCCATGGGAATTCCCATCATGACCCTTAAGGGGTTTGAGGCGGATGATATACTGGGAACCGTGGCAAAGCGGTGTCAGGCCCAGGGCATCCAGGTATCCGTGGTATCGGGTGACAGGGACCTTCTGCAGCTGGCTGATGAGCACATCAAGATACGGATTCCCAGGACCAGCAGGGGTGTGACCGAGATTAAGGACTATTTCCCGGCGGATGTGCTGCAGGAGTATCAGGTGACTCCGGAGGAATTCATTGATGTGAAGGCTCTTATGGGGGATGCCTCCGACAATATACCGGGGGTGCCTTCCATCGGGGAGAAGACAGCAACCAGTATCATCGCCCAGTACAAATCCATAGAGAACGCCTATGCCCATCTGGAGGAGATTAAGCCCCCCAGGGCTAAGAAGGCTCTGGAGGAGCATTATGACATGGCTCAGATGAGCAGGAAGCTGGCGGCCATCTGTACGGACTGTCCTGTGGAATTTAATTACGAGGACGCCCGGATTGAGGACCTGTATACCCCGGAGGCTTACCAGTATATGAAGCGTCTGGAATTTAAGTCCATCCTGGCCCGTTTTGATAAAACCGCTGCCCAGGAAGCATCTGCGCCTGATATAAAAACCCGTTTTACCCTTGTGAAGGATATAAAGGCAGCGGATAAGATATTCGGCAGGGCAGCAAAGGCAGGGCTGGCTGGCTTCCAGCTCATACTTGGCAGGGACGGGGCTTTAAAGGAGACAGCAGAGCAGCTGTCCTTCAGCTTTGACGAGAACGGGGAAGTAAAAGCAGGTAAAAAGGCCAGAACCGGGCTGAATCCCGTGACAGGCCTGGCCCTGTGCCTGGGCGAGGAGGATATTTACTGTCTGGCGGCAGGAGAGCAGATTACCGGAGAGTATCTTCTGGAACAGCTCAGGGCGCTGTGCGGGAAAAATCAGGAACAGGATAACCAGGAACAGGATAGCCGGGGACAGGATAACCCAGGCGTCAGAGAGCTCTGGGCCCTGGATTTAAAATCCATGCTTGCGTACCTGGAACTAAAGGACACGGATCCTGTGTATGATGCGGGAGTGGCCGGATATCTTCTGAATCCTCTTAAGGATACCTATGCCTACGACGATCTGGCCAGGGATTATCTGGGGCTTACCGTGCCCTCCAGGGCGGATCTGCTGGCCAAGGAGGATCTGGGAGATGCCCTGTGGAGGGGGGAGAAGAATGCCGTTGACTGTGTATGCTACATGGGATATACCGCGTGGAAGGCCGCTGCACCCCTGGCAGGCCAGTTAAAGGATACGGGAATGTACAGCCTGTATACAGATATAGAGATGCCCCTGATTTACAGCCTTTTCCATATGGAGCAGGAGGGCGTGAAGGTGGAACGGGCTGAGCTAAAGGAATATGGGGACAGGCTTAAGGTGGGAATCGCCAAGCTGGAACAGGAAATTTACCAGGAGACAGGGCATGAATTCAATATCAATTCCCCCAAGCAGCTGGGAGAGATTCTCTTTGAACAGATGGAGCTTCCGGGAGGCAAAAAGACAAAGACCGGTTATTCCACGGCAGCGGATGTACTGGAAAAGCTGGCGCCTGATTATCCGGTGGTCCAGAAAATCCTGGACTACCGCCAGCTGACAAAGCTGAATTCCACTTATGCGGAAGGTCTGGCGGCCTATATCGGTGAGGACGGAAGGATTCACGGCAAATTCAACCAAACCATCACGGCCACGGGACGCATCAGCAGCACGGAGCCAAACCTTCAGAATATCCCTGTGCGCATGGCCCTTGGCAGGGAAATACGCAAGGTATTTGTTCCAAAGGAAGGCTGTGTGTTCGTGGACGCGGATTATTCCCAGATTGAACTGCGCATCCTGGCGCACATGTCAGGGGATGAGAGGCTGATCGAAGCATATCGTTCCGCCCAGGACATCCATGCCATCACCGCTTCCCAGGTATTCCATGTACCCCTTGATGAAGTGACTCCCCTCCAGCGCCGCAACGCAAAGGCGGTAAACTTTGGAATCGTATACGGCATCAGCGCCTTTGGACTCAGCGAGGGACTCAGCATCTCCCGCAAGGAGGCGGTGGAGTACATTGACAAATATTTTGAGACCTATCCGGGGGTTAAGACATTCCTGGACGGACTGGTCAAGCAGGGCAAGGAACAGGGCTACGTGACGACCCTGTACGGCAGGAGGCGGCCCATTCCTGAGCTTAAGTCCGCCAACTTCATGCAGCGTCAGTTCGGAGAGCGTGTGGCCATGAACTCACCGATTCAGGGAACCGCAGCAGACGTCATGAAGATAGCCATGATTGCAGTGGACAGGGAGCTGAAAAAGCGCGGCCTGAAATCCAGAATCGTCCTTCAGATTCACGATGAGCTTCTGATTGAGACGGCCCGGGATGAGATTGAGGCGGTTAAGGAGATTCTGACCGACAAGATGAAGCATGCCGCGGATTTAAGGGTTTCACTGGAAGTGGAGGCGGAAGTGGGAAAATCCTGGTTTGACGCCAAGTAGGAAATTTAGGAAGAAATGAAAGCACAAAGCACGGAAAATAAAGACATCAAAAGGGGCAGCTGCAGGATATGGAAAATATAGGAAATGCATTCCCCGCAGGCGGTAAGTTCATATTGGGAATCACAGGCGGCGTGGGGTCCGGCAAGAGCCGGGTGCTGGAGATACTGAAGGAGGAGTATGGCTTCCGTGTCATCCAGGCGGATCAGGTGGCAAAGGATTTGATGCAGCCGGGGCAGGAGAGCTACCGGGCTGTGGTGGACTTCCTGGGGCCGTCCATACTGAATGAGGACGGAACCATCAACCGTCCTGCCATGGCCCAGGTAATCTTTGGCTGCCCTGATAAACGCATCCAGGTGGACCGCCTGACTCATCCCCTGGTATGGAATACGGCCTTTGGGGAGGCGCTTGCCTGCCCTGAACCTCTGGTGGTCATAGAGGCGGCCATTCCCTCAAAAGAATTCCGTGACAACTGCGGGGAAATGTGGTATGTTTATACATCGAGGGAGAACCGCATGGAGCGTCTCAGAGAGAGCCGCGGTTACACACAGGAGAAAACGGAAAGCATCATGGACAGCCAGGCGCCGGAGGCCGGATTCAGGGAGTTTTCTGATGCGGTTATCGACAACAACGGCTCTGTGGAGGACACAAGAAAACAGATCCGCAGACTCCTGAAGAACAAAATCAGAATGCAATAAATAAGACAAAAGGACTGTAAAACATGAGAATGGTAAGTATTGCCAGCGGAAGCAGCGGCAACTGTATTTACATAGGTTCTGACAGCACCCACCTGCTGGTGGATGCGGGAATCAGCAACAAGCGGATTCAGCAGGGATTAAATGAGATAGGACTTACGGGAAACGATGTAAACGGGATTCTCATTACCCATGAGCATTCGGACCACATCAAGGGGCTGGGAGTGCTGTCGCGCAAGTATGAGATTCCCATTTACGGGACCCGGGAAACCCTGGATGAGATTGCGGCCGCAGGCAGCCTGGGCAAATTTGATAAAGGGCTACTGACTCCGGTATGCCCGGATTTGGATTTCATGGTAGGCGATTTGACCGTGAAGCCCTTTAAGATTGACCACGACGCAGCGAATCCGGTGGCATACCGCGTACAAAACGGGGAGAAGTCCGTGGCCGTGGCCACGGATATGGGACATTTTGACCAGTATATCATAGACCATCTTCAGGGGCTGGACGCCCTGCTCCTGGAATCCAACCACGATGTCAGGATGCTGGAGACAGGACCTTATCCCTATTACCTGAAACGGAGGATCTTAGGGGACCACGGCCATCTGTCCAATGAAAATGCGGGCAGGCTTTTAAACTGCGTCCTTCACGACAGACTGAAAAAGATTCTTTTGGGACATCTCAGCAAGGAGAACAATTACGAGGAGCTGGCCTACGAGACCGTACGGCTGGAGATTGACGAGGGAGACTGCCCTTACGGAGCTTCTGACTTTTCCATTTCCGTGGCCAGCAGGGACTGCATGAGTGAAATCATATATCTGTAAAACGTATGGATATCCGTTCACCGGATTTCAATAAAACAAAAGCGTGAGGAGAATGAAGATGAATAAGGCAATCATTACAGTAGTAGGGAAAGACAGGGTAGGAATCATTGCAGGCGTATGTACATACCTGGCTGAGAACCAGATTAACATACTGGATATCACCCAGACCATTGTAAAGGGATTTTTCAACATGATGATGGTTGTGGACGTGGAGAACATAACCAAGTCCTTTGGCGAAGTAGCCCAGGAACTGGAACAGGTCGGAGAGGAAATCGGTGTGAGCGTGAAGATTCAGCGGGAAGAAATTTTCCTGAAGATGCACCGTATCTAACGGCATCCCCAGAGGATAGGGCGGGCCTGTAATTTCAGAAGAAAGGGACGAAAGAACTATGATTAACGTAAATATGTACGAGGTAAATGAGACCTACAACATGATTGAACATGAGAAGCTGGATGTGCGTACCATTACCCTGGGCATCAGCCTCCTGGACTGTGTGGACAGCAATCTTGAGGCTCTCAATGAAAAGATTTATAAGAAAATCACGACTCTGGCAAAAGACCTGGTTTCCACGGGCCAGGATATTGAGGCTGATTTTGGTATTCCCATTGTCAACAAGCGTATCTCCGTCACCCCCATTGCGCTGGTGGGCGGTTCTGCCTGCAAGCGCCCGGAGGATTTCGTCACCATAGCCAAGACCCTTGACCTGGCTGCAAAGGAAGTGGGCGTAAACTTCATCGGCGGCTATTCCGCCCTTGTGAGCAAGGGCATGACCAGGGCTGACAAGAACCTGATACTCTCCATTCCCCAGGCGCTGTCCCAGACAGAGCGCGTATGCAGTTCCGTCAATGTGGGCTCCACCAAGACAGGCATTGACATGGACGCGGTGGAACTGATGGGAAGAATCGTGACTGAGACAGCCGAAGCCACCAGGGACCATGATTCCCTGGGCTGTGCCAAGCTGGTGGTATTCTGCAATGCCCCTGACGACAACCCGTTTATGGCAGGCGCCTTCCACGGCGTCACGGAGTCCGAAGCCATCATCAATGTAGGCGTAAGCGGTCCGGGCGTTGTGAAGGTTGCCCTGGCAAAGGTAAGGGATGCCAACTTTGAGGTGCTCTGTGAAACCATCAAAAAGACCGCGTTTAAGATTACCCGCGTGGGACAGCTGGTGGCGCAGGAGGCTTCCAAGCGCATGGGCATTCCCTTTGGAATCATTGATTTGTCCCTGGCCCCCACTCCTTCGGTGGGAGACAGTGTTGCTGAGATACTGGAAGAGATAGGTCTGGAGCGCGTGGGCGCACCCGGAACTACTGCAGCCCTTGCCATGCTCAACGACCAGGTGAAGAAGGGCGGCGTCATGGCCTCATCCTATGTGGGCGGTTTAAGCGGCGCATTCATCCCGGTCAGCGAGGACCAGGGAATGATTGACGCAGTCAGCATGGGAGCCCTCACCATCGAGAAGCTGGAAGCCATGACCTGCGTTTGTTCCGTTGGCCTGGATATGATTGCCATACCCGGAGACACACCCTCCAGCACCATTGCAGGCATCATTGCGGACGAGGCAGCCATCGGAATGGTGAACCAGAAAACGACTGCGGTACGTCTGATTCCCGTGGTGGGAAAGAAGGTGGGGGAGACGGCTGAGTTCGGCGGTTTGCTGGGCTATGCGCCTGTTATGCCTGTAAACACATTCTCCTGCAGGCGGTTTGTTACCAGGGGCGGAAGAATTCCGGCGCCAATCCACAGCTTTAAGAATTAAGGTTGTCCGGGTTAAGGCAGTCGGATGGAGGTCAGTCAGATGAAGATTTTTTTGATACGCCACGGCAGGCAGTGCAGCAAGCTGTGCAACGTGGATGTGGATTTAAGTGAAGAAGGATACAGGCAGGCGTCTCTCTTAGGAGAGCGCCTGTTTCATGAAAATATACAGGTGGTGTATTCCAGCAATCTGCTGCGGGCCGTGGAAACGGCTCAGGCAGCCAATCTCTACTGGAATGTAGAGCATATCATACGGCCGGAGCTGAGGGAGATATCCTTTGGCCATATGGAAGGCATGGAAGACCGGGACATCGCGGTGAAGTACAGGGATTTCAAGGCGCAGCAGGCCCTTATGGAGGAGGATCTGCCCTATCCGGGCGGGGAATGCGCCGGGGATGTGGTCCGGCGCGCCGAACCTGTGTTCAGGGAGATGACAGAAAGCGGTTATGAGCGCATTGCCGTGGTGACCCACGGAGGCGTTATCCGTTCCATGACAGCCCACTGCCTGGGAATCCCTATGAACAAATGGAGAATCCTGGGTAAGAACCTGGAAAACTGCAGCATTACGGAGCTTAACTGGGATGGGGTATCCGGCCGTTTTACACTGGAGCGGTTCAACGATTATGCCCATCTGGAGCCCTATCCCGATTTGCTGCGAAAGGGATGGGTCAGTGCTGAAAACTAGGTATGCACAAGTGTTGTATGGCTTCAGAGTCAAAGCCTGCGAATATGGATGGGAAAGGAATGGTAGTGGGTATGAATAAAGGGATATTGTTTGACGTGGACGGTACGCTGTGGGATTCGGCGGCCCAGGTGGCTGAATCCTGGAATGAGGTGCTGGCCCGTTACCCCCGTTTGGGGGTCAGGATTACGGCCCAGGATATGTATGACAATATGGGAAAGACCATGATGGATATTGGAAAGACTCTGTTTCCGGGGCTGTCCCAGGAGGAGTGCCGGAAGGTGATGGAGGAGTGCATGACATATGAGAACCATTACCTGCTGTCACATCCGGGAGTCCTGTATCCGGAGACCAGGGAGATCATGGCGTGCCTCAGCCGCCAGTATGGCCTGTACATTGTCAGCAACTGCCAGAGCGGATATATTGAGGTGCTGCTGGAGAGCTGCGGCCTCCGGGAATACGTCCGTGATATTGAGTGCTACGGCAATACCGGACTTCCAAAGGGAGATAATATCCGCATGGTGGTGCAGAGAAACCATCTGGAACGCTGTTTTTATGTAGGTGATACCCATATGGACGAGGAAGCGGCCGGCGCGGCCGGGATTCCCTTTGTACACGCGGCATATGGTTTTGGCAGGGCAGAGCGGCCGGTTGGCACCATCGAGTCATTAAGCCAGCTCACCGCCCTTGCAAAGAAACTTCTGGATTAGGAGCTGGACATGAATCAGGAAGAATGTAAAGAAATCAAACAGGCGCTGGATCTGTTTTTAAATGAATCTCTGGAGCGGATTCTCATGAGCAATCCCACGGACAGCGGCAAAATCTCCAGGTCCAGAATCCGGCCTCTGCTCATGAAGGGCAGGCTGGTATTCCAGGCGGAAGAACAGGCGGGAAAGCAGGCATTTCACCGCAATCTGGACCGGGATGAGGCGGCAGATTATGTCACTGGGCTTCTGGACGGATCCTTCCGCCAGGCAGAAATTGCATCCGGCCTGGGAAAAGCCCTTATCCTGGTGAGCAGGAAGGGAAAGGTGACTGTGAAGGTGAAGCAGAATCCGCGGCCGGCCAGGATTTTGCCTGCCGGAAACCCGGTTTCCCGGGAACCGGAACGCGCTGCTTTGCTGTCCCACAACCGGAAGAAGCATTATATCCTGGAGGAGGGAATTCCTGTTCCCTTTCTGGTGGATTTGGGCGTCATGACCAAAGAGGGCAGGGTGGTGAACAGCCGCTATGACAAATACAGGCAGATAAACCGTTTTCTGGAGTTTATAGAAGATATCCTTCCCAACCTGGACCAGGACCGGGAGTCCACCATTATTGATTTTGGATGCGGCAAATCCTACCTCACCTTTGCCATGTATTATTATCTGAAGGAACTGAAGGGATATCCGGTGCGGATCATCGGCCTGGACCTTAAGGAGGATGTCATAGAGCATTGCAGCCGCCTTGGACGCCAGTATGGATATGAGGGACTTTCCTTTTGTCATGGGGACATTGCCTCCTTTGAGGGAGTGGAGAAGGTGGACATGGTGGTCACCCTCCACGCCTGTGACCTGGCCACGGATTACGCCCTGGAAAAGGCGGTAAACTGGGGGGCCAGGGTCATTTTATCGGTTCCCTGCTGCCAGCATGAGCTCAACGGGCAGATGGAAAACAGCCTTCTACGGCCGGTACTCCAATACGGCCTGATAAAAGAGCGCATGGCAGCCCTTTACACAGATGCCATCCGTGCCCAGGTTTTGGAATACAGGGGATACAGAACCCAGATTCTGGAATTTATAGATATGGAGCATACGCCAAAGAATATACTGATTCGGGCTGTGCGTCAGGGGAAGAAACGGGACAATGGCCTCCAGATACGGGAGCTGGCTGATTTCCTGCATGTGAAGCCCACCGTGGTGGAGCTCCTGGCTCCGGAGCTTTGGGAGTCCGGGGAAAAAACAAAAGACAGCTGATATTAGCAGATATATATGAAAATAAAATGACAGGTCCCCATCCGGGCATTGCATCCGGGGGCCTGTCATTTTGCCTTTTATATTATAAAATACAGATTGGCTGGTTATATTCATTCAGAACCGGCTTTTCCAGTTTTTTTGAGAGCAGGGTCTGGCGGATATGGGAGGTGTAGATGTCCTGTGAAAACATGTCCAGGGCTGTTCCGGTGAGAATGTGGGGGGCGTCGGCAGTCTTGGTAATCAGCGGAATGGCGGTTTTCTGCTTTACCAGGGCCAGCAGTTCCTGAGACTCTTTCCTGAACCCCAGGATTCTGGCGTATGGGGCACGGCCGGCCTCTTTGTAGGACTGTACCCTGGCATCGGTCAGGCCGAGGACCATGTGAAGAAGGGCGCGGCTGAGCCGGGTATAGGTATACTGGCGTGTCTTAAGCTGTTCGATACGGCCTTCCCAGCTGACCTGTTTGAGAAGGCAGTGCTCCAGCCGGCGCGCCATTTCCGCCGACATATCCCCGTATTGCGTATAATCCGTTCCTTCCCGCTTCAGGGACAGGAGGCAGAAGTTCAGTATCTCTGACAAATCGTTGGCCTGCAGGACAGGCTCCCGGCCGTACAGGGGCCGGATTTCCGGAGGAATGTGCGTCATGGCCTCAGGCGTCAGTGTTGCATATGGAAACAGGCCCGCTTCCCCGGATGGCCCCCCGGCTTTAAGTGTCCGCCGGATGGCTGAGGCTGAAGCCTGTCCGCCCTCCAGCTCATTGTCGTGGTATCCCTGTCCCCGGCGGCGGATGGTGAACGGAATAAGCGGACTGTCCTGGCGCAGGATGGCCTTGCAGTACTCGATTCCCAGGAGATTGTTGGGGGAGCCCAGGAGTTTGTCCATTTCTTCTCTCTTCAGAGGAAAATCCTTATCTTTGTCCGCCATCTTAAGCAGGGCCTGGCTGCGGGCCTGGGGCCAGCTGAGGCCGCTTCGCAGTCCAATGCTTAGAAGTGAGGAAAAGTCCCCGCCTTCCTTCGCCAGGATACCGGCAGCCGTCCGAATCCTGCGGATATCCCCGTCCTCACTGCCAAAGCACAGGACATCCACTGCCCCCAGTCCTGTGAGCAGGGCCACGCCGCAGGCGGCAAAATCCTCCGCGCTGCTGACCGCAAAGGCGGAGGGAAGCTCCACCACCAGATCCGCGCCGCAGGAAAGGGCCATTCTGGTACGCAGATATTTGCTGTAGACCGCAGGCTCCCCCCTCTGTACAAAATCGCCGCTCATGGCAGCCACGCACCAGTCTGCGCCGGTCCGTTTTTTTGCTTCTTTTATTTGAAATTTATGTCCGCCGTGAAACGGGTTATATTCGGCAATGATGCCGATTACCTTTGCCGGCTGTTCCAAACTATCTGGCTGTCCCAAGTTCCTTTACTCCTGTCCTGATTCGTTCCCGTTTTATTTTATCATGTCCATTATATCCGCAAACATCCATTCCGTCCAGACGGCATTTGTTAATCTTCAGTTTATAAATCTATAATAATTAGAACACAGATTCTCCACAATCGTTTCACAATTCCACCATAAATGGCGGCTATATTAATAATTGTAAAAAGCAAGAGCAATTAAAAAACAGCCCTTACAGTTAAATAAAATAGAGAAATGTATGAAAGGAGACTTTGCTATGTACGAGAATGAAAATAAGAATATGAATGGTTTGGGAAATGAAAATATGGAACACAGGGATGTACCTGAAACAACCGTAAACTGGACGATTCCAGGTGATGAGAGGAACCGGCAGGGACAGAATACGCAAGGACACCGGACAATGGAGCCGGAGGTACGCAGCCAGGAGGCGCAGGATCAGTATTCACAGGATCAGTATTCACAGGCCCAGGAAGGCCAGGGTTCCCGTGAGCAGCATCGAGAGCAGCATACCCAGGGACCAGATGCCGCATTCGGTTCATACGGCAGCCAGACTCGCCGACAGGACTTCTATGGCGGAAATACTTATCAGGGATATCCGGGAGGCGGCGATAAGCAGCGCAATCACTCCAATAAAGGACGATTTGTTAAAAGAGCGGCAGGAATTACAGCGGCAGCAGTCCTTTTCGGAGCCGTATCAGGCGGAGTCATGACAGGTGTGAATTACCTGGGGAACCGGCTCACAGGCGCATATGGAACCGCGGGCACATTAGCCGAGACCCAGGCTCAGAACCAGATAGCACAGGCGGCACCGGCCAATGCACAGGCGTCTGCAAACCAGGGCGCCACGGCAGTATCCGCTGTTACCGATGTGTCGGGTATCGTGGAAAATGCCATGCCGTCCATTGTGGCCATCAATGATACCATGACCGTGGAGCAGCGCGACTTCTTCGGAATGCCCCAGACCTATACAGCCCAGAGCAGCGGTTCCGGCATCATTGTGAACCAGACTGACACGGAACTTCTCATTGCCACCAATAACCATGTGGTGGACGGGGCTTCCGACTTAAAGGTTACATTTGTTGACAACAAGGATGTGAGCGCAGCGGTAAAGGGAACGGATTCAGCATCTGACCTGGCAATCATCGCGGTGCAGTTAAAGGATATCCCCTCCGATACCATGAGCAAGATTAAGGTGGCCACTCTGGGCAATTCAGATGATATCAAGGTGGGGCAGCAGGTCATCGCCATAGGAAATGCCCTTGGATACGGCCAGTCCGTCACCGTGGGATATGTAAGCGCCCTGGACCGCGAGATTACAGATGAAAAAGGAATTAACAGGACCTTCATCCAGACAGATGCAGCCATCAACCCGGGCAACAGCGGCGGCGCCCTTATTGATTTAAACGGAAACGTCATCGGCATCAACGCCGCCAAGACAGCTTCCACAGAAGTGGAGGGGATGGGCTTTGCCATTCCGATTTCAAAGGCCCAGGATATATTGAACAGCCTGATGACAAAGAAAACGCGTGTGGCTGTATCCGAGGATGCCCAGGGCTATCTGGGAATACAGGGAACCAACATTGACGCTGCCACATCCCAGATGTACGGCATGCCGGTGGGAATCTATGTCTATAAAATCGTGGAGGGCGGAGCAGCCTCATCCTCTGATTTAAAGGAAAAGGATATTATCACCAAGTTTGACGGCCAGTCTGTTACCAGCATGGAAGAACTGAAGCAGATGCTCACCTACTATGAGGGCGGAGCAGCCGTTACCCTTACAGTACAGTCCCTGGTGGACGGGGCATATGTGGAGCACGATGTGCAGGTGACCCTGGGAACCAAGCCGGCCGCCCAGAGCTGATGAAGCGGGAATGGATAGTACTGTTTTATGGGTTTGACTGTGCATAAGGTGAATTAAGAAACATTTGCAAAAAAATTACAGATCTTAACTGAAAAATGTGCTATACTAACGTATATAAACTCGCCAAGGAGGTACAGCTTATGAAATTAGTGTATGCAATTGTGAGAAATGATAATGAAGATGATGTTGTAAGCCAGCTGACCCAGCATCATTACAGTGTTACAAGACTTTCCACCACAGGAGGTTTCCTGAAAAAGGGAAATACAACCTTGATGATTGGTGCAGAAGATGATAAGGTACAGGAAGTGATTGATGTGATTAAGCAGGAATGCGGACAGCATCAGAAGTTAACGGTCAACATGCCTTATATATCAGGCACCACCATGGTAAATTACGCAACTATGCCCATGACAGTTGATGTGGGCGGCGCCACTATCTTTGTGATTAACGTGGACCGTTACGAGAAAATTTAATCATCAGATACCTGAATCCGCGGACCGGCAATCATTTGGTCCGCGGATTTTTTGTGTTTTATGTGCTTCACGGCAGGCGGTTTGGCTATCGCCGCCCGCCGGCCCGCCAGAAAAGGTGGAAAATAAACACAGAAAGACCTCAGGTATACGAAAAAGTGCAATATTTGGATAAAATCGGCTTGTATCTCCAATTCTGTCAGTATATAATAAAGACGTATGCTTAAATACACCAAGGAAAGGGGTAAATTATCATGGGATTTATCGATTTAGTTAAAGCTCGTGCCAGGGCTGACAAAAAGACCATAGTACTGCCAGAGTCTATGGACAGGAGAACCTGGGAGGCGGCCGAAACGATATTAAAAGAGGACATCGCCAATCTGATCATCATAGGAACACCGGAGGATATTGCAGACCACAGCAAGGGACTGGATGTATCAGGAGCAACAGTGATCAATCCTCAGACCTATGAGAAGACTCAGGAGTATATTGATTTATTTGTAGAGCTGAGGAAATCAAAGGGAATGACACCGGAAAAGGCAAAGGAAATCATCATGTCCGATTATGCCTACTACGGCTGTCTTATGATTAAAAACGGAGATGCAGACGGACTGGTGTCCGGTGCCTGCCACTCCACGGCCGACACATTAAGGCCATGTCTGCAGATTGTAAAGACAAAGCCAGGCACAAAACTGGTATCTGCATTCTTCCTCATGGTAGTCCCGGACTGCGAATATGGAGCAGAGGGAACCTTTATTTTTGCCGATTCAGGACTGAACCAGAATCCGAATCCGGAAGAGCTGGCAGCAATCGCCAAATCATCTGCTGATTCATTTGAACTGCTGGTACAGAAGGAAGCAAGGGTTGCCATGCTTTCCCATTCTACCAAGGGTTCTGCAAAGCATCCTGACGTGGACAAGGTAGTGGAAGCCACCAGAATCGCAAAGGAGCTTTATCCGGAGCTTAAGCTGGACGGGGAACTCCAGTTAGATGCAGCCCTTGTACCGGAGGTTGCTTCCTCCAAGGCGCCGGGCAGCGAAGTGGCAGGCAAGGCAAATGTACTGATGTTCCCGGATCTGGATGCCGGTAATATCGGATACAAGCTGGTTCAGAGACTGGCCAAGGCAGAGGCTTACGGCCCTGTTACCCAGGGAATTGCAAAGCCGGTTAACGATTTGTCCAGGGGTTGTTGTGCAGATGATATTGTGGGTGTAGTAGCAATTACGGCCGTTCAGGCACAGGCTGAATAAGCCGGAATAAAGGAGGAGATATCAATGAATATATTAGTTATTAACTGCGGGAGCTCATCATTAAAGTACCAGCTGATTAATTCAGCATCAGAGGCTGTACTTGCAAAGGGACTTTGCGAAAGAATCGGTATTGAGGGAAGCCAGATTACCTACCAGCCGGCAGGAGGAGAGAAGGAAGTAACGGTTTCTCCTATGCCTACCCATACCCAGGCCATTCAGATGGTATTAGATGCCCTGACCAATGATAAGACAGGCGTAATTAAGAGCCTGGATGAAGTTGGGGCAGTGGGACACAGAATCGTTCATGGAGGAGAGGCATTTACCGCATCTACCCTGATTACGGAAGAGGCCGTTAAAGCAATTGAAGAGTGCAGCGATTTGGCGCCTCTGCACAATCCTGCAAACCTGATCGGCATCCGTGCCTGCCAGGAACTGATGCCCAACACACCAATGGTAGGTGTGTTTGATACAGCGTTCCACCAGACCATGCCGGAGAAGGCATACCTGTACGGACTTCCTTACGAGTATTATGAGAAATACAAGGTTAGAAGATACGGCTTCCACGGGACAAGCCACAGCTATGTATCAAAGAGAACTGCAGAAGTTCTTGGACGTCCTTATGACTCCCTTAAAACAGTGGTTTGCCACCTGGGCAACGGCTCCAGCATCTCAGCTGTCCTCAACGGAAAATCCGTGGACACCAGCATGGGACTGACTCCATTGGAGGGACTTGTGATGGGAACCAGAAGCGGCGATGTGGATCCCGGCGCCCTGCAGTTCATCATGCACAAAGAGAATATGGATATTGACCAGATGTTAAACGTGCTGAACAAGAAGTCCGGCGTATACGGTATGTCCGGTGTTTCCAGCGACTTCCGCGATGTGGAGAACGCTGCAAATGACGGCAATAAGAAGGCAGAGGTTGCGCTGGAATCATTTGCTTACCGGGTAGCTAAATACGTGGGAGCATACGCAGCTGCAATGAGCGGTGTGGACGCAATTGCCTTCACCGCAGGCGTGGGTGAGAATGACAAGATTACCAGAAAGAAAGTGTGCGAGTATCTGGGATTCCTGGGAATTGAAATTGACGACGAGGCCAATTCCAAGAGGGGACAGGAAATCGTAATTTCCACTCCTGATTCCAAGGTAAGCGTACTGGTTATTCCTACCAACGAGGAGCTGGCAATTGCCAGAGAAACACTTGCGTTAGTGAAATAAGTATAACGGAGTGGTGAAAAGCTGGCGTACATGTGATTTTAACACATGTACGCCGGCTTTTGTCCTGGTTTCCGGGATGGCGGTCAATGGCCTGGGACAGGACATCGGATAATATAAATAACAAAATCCGGCAATACTCTCCAGGTACACACCGGTATGCAAAACAGTACACAACTTCTGGAAAAAAAACGGAAATATAGTTGACAAAATGTGCAATGGTATGTATAATGCAAGAGATGCGTATTAGGAGGTTAATATGCTAATTAACTTATCTGAGCTGTTTCCCGTTGAGGGAAAGTCCAAAACATATACGCCTGAGCTTGAGATGACCCAGTTCAGGCTGGCCGACACTGTATACGACATTGCAGAAAAGGGACCGTTGTCATTGGTGATAACAAATCGGGGAAATAAGAAGCTGGCTTTAGCGGGAACCATTGATTTGGTTTTGATTATGCCATGTGCCAGATGCCTTGACCCGGTGAGAGTTCCTTTCCATCTGGAAATTGACCAGGAACTGGACATGAACCAGAGTGATGAAGAACGAGTGGAAGACCTGGACGAGCAGCCCTACGTAAATGGTTATAAACTGGATATCGACCAGCTGGTTGGTAATGAGTTAACCTTGAACCTGCCTATGGCGGTTCTCTGCAGCGATGACTGTAAGGGAATCTGTGATAGATGTGGCACAAATCTCAACCATGAGACTTGTGACTGCGATAATAGGCCACTTGACCCAAGGATGTCAGTTATCCAGGATATTTTTAAACAGTCGAAGGAGGTGTAAACCATGTCTATCTGTCCAAAGAATAAATCTTCTAAAGCTAGAAGAGACAGCCGTAGAGCAAACTGGAAGATGAGCGCTCCAAATCTGGTAAAGTGCAGCAAGTGCGGTGCCCTGATGATGCCTCATAGAGTTTGCAAGGCTTGCGGTTCTTATAACAAGAGAGAAATCGTCAGTGTTGAAGATTAATTTTCAACAAGTCAAACATTAGTGAAAAGTTAGTAAATACGCGGTCTTTTGAGAATACTCAAAAGACCGCATATTTTTTGCACTCATGGTACAATGAGCAGGCGTATGGAGGTTAAAGGCAAAACAGTGAGAATGAGTGTCATATCATACAAGAAAATTTTTCGTAGGTATGATATAATATTTTCGTCGCGGAAAAAAAGCAGCGCTTGACAAAACTAATCCGATTAGTTACTATGTGTTTAACAGATGATGAAAGGAAAGGTTATGGCGCGGGCAGGACTTGATAAAAATGTTGTAGTGGAGAAGGCTGCACAGTTAGCAAACAAAATGGGAATTGACCAGATTCAGTTGAAAACGCTGGCGGAAAGTCTGAATATACAGCCGCCGTCCCTTTACAACCATATCAGGGGGCTAGATGATTTACGTCATGAACTGATGATTTATGGCTGGAAGCAGGTGGAAGAACGTATGCTGGAAGCGGCAGCAGGTGCTGACGGGTATGCTGCGTGGGAAGCGGTCTGCCGGGCATTCTATCAGTATGCGACCGAAAATCCGGGTGTGTTCAGCGCGATGCTCTGGTACAATAAATACCAGGATAAAGAGACGCAGGGCGTTACGGAAAAGCTGTTTTCCATTTGCTTTGCAATCACATCATCCCTGAACATTTCTGAGGAAAACTGCAATCATCTAATCCGTACCTTTCGGGCATTTTTGGAAGGCTTTTCTCTGCTGGTCAACAACAATGCCTTTGGCCATTCTCTGTCAGTGGAGGAGAGCTTTGACTTGTCCCTGAAGGTGATGATTGGCGGCATGAAGGAGCTGGAGGGAAAATAAGTGATGCAGACATTATAAAGAGATGGTTCTGACCAAAGACTTTATTATCGGTCTGTTGGAGGACAGTATCCAGCTTGCACCCGTTTCTGTGCCAGGATCGGAGATTGCGCAGCTGGCATTTTTCCCCAGGTCCGGTGATAAAACGCTATCAAAAGTATGATATAGGGATTATTCAATTATATACATAAAAGGAGAACAAATCATGGCAGATGCATTAGAATTACATGAAGGTGAAGCAGTTGAAAAGGAGTTTAAATCTGATTACTGGGAGAAAACACTTTGTTTTTATAGCCAGAAACGTGGTAAATACTGGCTTACAAATCAAAGAATCATATTCAGGGGCGGTTTTGCCACCATATTGGAAATCCCTTATGCTGATATTGAGTCGGTACAGTTATGTAATGTGGGCGGGCTTGTTCAGATTATTCCCACCGGAATCAAGGTGACTCTTAAGTCTGGAAAGAGCTATAAGCTGTCTGTGACAAAGCGTAAGGAAATTCTTGCATTCATTCAGGAGAAAATATAATAGTGTTATAATTGATAGGGAGTGTTGCATTTGATAAAGCAATACTCCTTTTTCTTTAGGGGCTTTAACGGATGGAAATACGTCTGCTGTTTAAAGTGCCTCCATGATATTATTGTACGTGAAATGTAAAGTAAAATTAAAAGAAGAGGCCCTTCGGATGTGATAAAATGATATTATCACATCATGCTTTCATATCGTGTTTTCATATCATGTTTGGGAGGAAAAAATGAAAAATATACGGGCTGTTATTATAGTATTGGCATTGCTGTCAACAGGCGGCTGCTCAGCCAATGCGGCGCAGACATCGGATGGGCCATCGGAAGAATCAGGATCCGGGCTGGGACAAAGCAGGTGGACATGGGAAATGATACATTTGCCCAGTTTTATCCTGCTGTTGGCAGTGATGCGGGCCGAGCTGCCGGCGAAAATTATGATACCAGAAGTATAGATGAAATGAAGGACTTATTTGAAACAGAGCGGATAGAAGAAATCAAAAAGTAGATGGCATGAAAAACGTATTGCAGGTGAAAGTACGCCTTACTGGTAAAGGGCGGCTCAGGCGGATAAGGAGGCTTTTCAGATGAAAGAAATTATTGACTTTATGGAAGAGAATGTGGATGGAAGAACGCTGTTTACAAAGGAGCTGGTTTACGAATTGGAAAATGGCGCATTGCAGGGCGTATACTCTGACCAGATATCCTTTTCTAATCTGAAATACTCCCAAAGCGGATTTCAGATAGATATGTTTATTGTATCCAACGAGAAAATATGGCTGATTGGTAAGGAAGGACAGCGGGATAAACTAAGAAAGGATTTCAGCTCGGTATCCATGTTTCGCTTTGAACTGGCCATGCGGAAAAGTACGAACGCCGTAACAGGTTGTTTTCGTTTTATTTCCGCTTCCGGGAAAAATGTGCCGGCAGAAGCTGTCGTAAGTGGAATTTATGATGTGCGTGTTGAAAACAGTGTGCTGAAATTATCGGAATCCCAGGTCTTGTACCGGGATCAGCCGATACAGGACGGGCGTTATAAGCCGGTTGCTTTTCAAGCGGAACATCGTTTTTACTGCGAGGACGGAAAACTGCATTATGAATACGATGGACGGTGTTTTGACGTGGACGCCAAAACGATGCAGCGCCGCCATAGCTCCGATACCTTCCCTCCATTTATTTCAATTGAGAAGTAAGCAGTTCAAGAAAAAATATCGCCTTATCGGCAAAGGACGGCCTTGGAGGATTCCGCCCCCACACCCCACATCAAAAAAAACAAGCGGCCAAGCCAAATGAAAGGAGAAGATCATGATTAAAAAAATAATGTTGGTATTAAGTGCAGTGTTTATAATTTCCACATTTGCCGGAGCCGGTTATATTTTCTTACATAGAGGCAGGGTTAATCTGTCTTCTGCCGGAGCAGAAGCCCAAAAAGAAAGCGGAGAAGCGGACCGTCCTTCACAGGCACTGTCTTTAACAGAGAAAAGTACAGAAGACAGTACAGCGGATAGTGCAGCAAACAGTGCAGCGGACAGTGCAATGAACGAAGCAGAGAACCGTGCAGAGGACGGAGCAAAAAACAACACAGAGAACGGAGCAGGTGAGGATGGAGAGGGAGATTACGATACAGTGCTTCTGGACGGAGCCAGAAGGCTGTGCAGAACCTACTTTAAATCAGGAGACTTTTCCTATCAGATCGTAATCACGCCCGGAGGGCGCAGGAACAGAAACCAACTGAATGTAGATGTAGTAAAGAAAGATGGGATAGGCTACACCGTTCTTAACCGGCTTTCCATGTACTATGATCCGGAGTATCCGTTCCGGATGCAGAGCAGTATGGATCAGGCCGCCTATCAGGCGGATGGAACTATCAAGGAATACCAGATTGCTCCATCTGAGAATGGCTTTATAGGGCTTTACGGACAGCTGGAGGCGCAGGGAAGCTATTTTCCTCTGGATGATTTATTTATGCCGGAATTTTTCTCCAGACCTCTCAACGAGACAGATCTTATTGGCATGACTGTGGCTGATATGAAAATCCTGAGAAACCAGTATTACGCTGTCCATGGAAGGATATTTGAAAAGCAGGAGCTGAAAGATTATTTTCAGGAAAAAACATGGTATCTGGGAGATAAAACAGCGGATGAATTTGACGAGACCGTGTTTGGCGGTCTGGAAAAAAGAAATATTGCATTTTTAAAGAAAGCAGAAGCTGAATTTGACGAAGAAAAGAGCAAAGAGGTGAAAAAAATTTATGACGGGCTTTTAACGGCTCCCTATGCCTCTCTTCTTACTGCCCATACGGAAATGGGAGTAAGCCTGTATTCTGATATTCAGCACAGGGCAGATAAAGGGATATATTATGAAGCAGAAGGCACGATTTACACACCGGTCATTCTTTCACCCAAGCAGTATGAAGCGGTCATGAAAGAGGGAAAAGAAGAAAGGATTTGTGTGAATGAGCTGACGAAAGAGACGGCTGCTGTAAGAAGGACAGACAATTCCGATTATGGCGACTGCATGCTTTTTTATGATTCTGGTACAGAATCAGGAAAAACATCGGGAGAGGATACGCCCCATTACTATTTTCTGTCCTACGAGCCCTATTCAGGAAATTATACTTTGTGGGCAAATAGCGCCGATACGCTGTTTAAAAATATTTATAAAGGTACGGTCTATGTGCTCAAGGGAGCGGAACATGAGTGGTATCAATATTTTAGTATCCCGGATAAAGAGTATTTGGAAAGCGGCGAAAGAGTGATGCGGTTCGATGATATAACCAATCAAGGAGCAGCTGGTTACGGCGGAGGCCAGCCGGTGTTCGATGAAAAGGGATATTTAAAGGCGATTTATTATTATGGAGACTGATTCTGCCCTTGAAAAGGGAATCGGAATGGGAAAACCAGCCATAAGGGTGTGAGTGTACGGATGAGAGACTGTCAATGACGAAGTCCGGATAACCGGAAGAGTAAACAATCTCCTATTAAAAAAAGAATGAAACTCCGCAAAAAATATCATGAATGGGGAAGTCCCATTTGATATGATGCAGTCTGGAAGGTGTCAGGATTCCGACCTGATAAGACAGAAGAGAAATGGGCGAAACAATGAGGCCAGGGCAGATTGTTTTAAACCCTGGCGTATAATCATATGAATACCTGATAAGGTATACGATAGCGTTAATGGAAAGAGGTAAAAAATGGCAGATATTCTTGTGCATGGGCTGACCCAGAACAATCTGAAGCACGTCACATTCCGTATTCCAAAGGAAAAAATTACGGTGTTTACCGGCGTGTCCGGTTCCGGCAAGTCCAGTATTGTTTTTGATACTATCGCCGCTGAGTCACAGCGGCAGATGAACGCCGCCTACCCGGCCTTCGTGCGCTCCAGACTGCCGAAATATCCGAAGCCGGCAGCAGAGCGCATAGACAACCTGACGGCCTCAGTGGTGGTGGACCAGTCTCCCCTGGGCGGAAACGCCCGCTCCACGGTGGGAACTATAAGCGGCCTGTATGCCAGCCTCCGTCTGCTGTTTTCACGCATCGGGAAGCCCTATGCGGGTACGGCTTCTTACTTCTCCTTCAATGATCCCAACGGAATGTGCAGGACCTGTTCCGGCCTGGGAAAGATTACAAAGGTCGATGTGAAAGCGGTTCTGGATATGGATAAATCATGGAATGAGGGCTGCGTCAAGGACTCCCTTTACCGCCCCGGCTCCTGGTACTGGAAACAGTACGCCCAGTCCGGTCTCTTCGACTTAGACAAGCCAATCAGAGCGTATTCCGGTGAGGAATACAACCTGCTCTTATATGGCTCCCGCGACGGCAAAGGCGAACCGGAAAACCCAAAGGTGACCGGGCTGTACCACAAGTACACAAAGACGCTTCTCAACCGGGACATCAGTAATAAGAGCAGGCACACCCGGGAGAAATCCCAATCACTGGTTGCTGAGATGAAGTGTACCGACTGCCATGGGAAGCGGCTGAACGAGGCAGCGTTGGGCTGCAGAATAAAGGGTTACAATATCGCTGATCTATGCGGTATGGAGCTGACCGGACTTCGGGAAGTTCTGGCTGAGATTACCGACCAAAGGGTGGACGTCCTGGTGCAGACCATCATTGAAGGTCTGGACAGGCTGATTGAAACAGGCCTTCCCTACCTTCACTTGAACCGTGAAACTCCCTCCCTTTCCGGCGGCGAGGCCCAGCGTCTGAAGCTGGTCCGGTACATGGGCAGCAGCCTGACCGGCCTGACCTATATCTTTGACGAACCAAGTGCCGGAATGCATCCCAGGGACGTTTACCGGATGAACAATTTGCTGCGGCAGCTCCGGGACAAAGGCAACACGGTTCTGGTGGTGGAGCATGACAAGGATGTGATTTCCATTGCTGACCATGTGATTGACGTGGGACCGGGGGCCGGACAAAACGGAGGAGAAATTGTATTTGCAGGCAGCTATCCGGAGCTGCTTCTGGCCGATACTCTGACAGGAATGGCAATGAGACAGGTACTGCCCATCAAGGAGACGCCGCGGCAGGCTGCGGGAAGCCTGCCTGTCAGGGGGGCCTGCCTCCACAATCTTAAGCATGTGGATGTGGACATCCCGTTGGGGATTATGACCGTGGTGACCGGCGTGGCCGGTTCGGGCAAGAGTACCCTGATCTCCCGGGTATTTGCAAAGCTCTATGAGAGCAATATCGTAATGGTGGACCAGGGACCCATCACAGCCACCAACCGTTCCACACCGGCCTCTTACCTGGGCTTTTTCGATGAAATACGAAGGCTTTTAGCAGGAGAGAGCGGCAGACCGGACAGTCTGTTCAGCTTTAACTCCGCCGGGGCCTGCCCGGTATGCGGCGGTAAGGGCGTCATTGTCACCGAACTGGCCTTCATGGATCCTATAGTGACTGAATGCGAGGCCTGCGGCGGTGTGCGGTATAATGAGGAAGCGCTTGCCTGCACCTACAAGGGAAAGAATATTGTGGAGCTGCTGGGCCTGACTGCGTCCCAGGCCCTTCAGGTGTTTGAGGACGCCAAGATCCGCAGGCGCCTTAAGGTGATGGAGCAGGTGGGATTAAGCTATCTGACCCTTGGCCAGCCCCTCAGCACCCTGTCCGGAGGGGAGCGCCAGCGAATCAAGCTGGCGAAGAACCTGGGCAGAAAGGGAAGTATTATTGTGATGGATGAGCCCACCACCGGACTGCATATGTCCGACATTGAAAACCTGCTCAGTCTGTTTGATTTGATCGTGTCCCGCGGCAATACGCTGGTGGTGATTGAGCACAACCTGGATGTGATGAAGCAGGCGGACTGGATCATTGATATTGGGCCGGACGGTGGGAAGAACGGCGGCCAGGTGGTATTTACCGGCACACCTATGGAAATGCTGCGCTGTGCCAGGACATTGACAGCAGACAGCCTGAGGGCATCCCTGGGCTAAGGCGCGAGTTACTTTATAGAAAAACGGCATGCGGCAAAATTGCCGCTGTTTTTAGGAGAAGGGATGGGAATGGAGAAAAAAATACTGCTGGTTGACGATGAAAAAGATATTGTTGACATGATGGAAGAAGTGTTGAATAAAGAGGGATTTTCCCATATACAGAAAACATTTACCGGAGCAGATGCGTTGAAGCAGTGCCGTGACTTCCAACCGGATATCGTTATTTTGGATATCATGCTTCCGGATATGGACGGACTGGAGGTATGCCGGCAGATTCGGGAGTTTTCCTATTGCTCGGTTTTGTTCCTGTCCTCAAAGAATGATGATGTTGATAAAATCCTTGGACTTTCCTTGGGCGGCGATGACTACGTTACCAAGCCGTTCAGTCCCAGGGAGGTGGTATTCCGCATAAAGGCCCAGCTTCGCCGCCAGCAGTATCAATCGGCCTCAACATCAAAACCGGAAGCGCGGTTGTGCGCCGGCCCGCTTTTGATGGATCGGGAAAGCTGCCGGGTCTATAAAGAGGGACAGGAAATCCAGCTGACCGGCCGTGAATACCTGCTGCTTGCCTATTTTATGGAAAATGCGGATAAGATCATCAGCAAGGAGCGGCTCTATGAACAGGTTTGGGGAGAATACAGCAGTATCTGTGATAATACCATCATGGTGCATATACGGCATTTGCGGGAAAAGATAGAGAGGAATCCTTCCAACCCGCAGCAGCTTATTACTGTGAAGGGCTTGGGCTATAAGCTCAAAAAGAGGTGCGAATAAATGAAACGATCCGGCTGCCGTACGATTTTTCATATCTGTCTGATTTTTGTTCTGTCGCTGCTTGGCGCTCTTTTGATGGCAGTCTGCCTTTTCTTTTTGACAATCACCATCCGAAAGCCGGACGGAAAGACTGCGAGAAGCGATTGGCCCATACGGTTTACTGAGGAATTCAAGGATCAAATTATTTTTGCCGGAACAGTCTGGCAGGTTAAGCAGGCGGGGCTGGCAGCTTTGCAGGACAATGGGATAGGAGTCCAGCTTTTGGATGCTTCCGGCCGTGAAGTATTCGGTTATCAGAAACCGGAGCAGGCTGGTACTGCATATACCAATGCGGAATTGCTGGAGCTTTATCAAAGGGGACAAATGGAAAACAGCGCAACAACCCCCTTTATGGGCGCGGTTTCCCATGCCGGGAAGGAGTGCGTTTATATTCTGTACTTCCCTGTGAGTATCTCTAAAGTCACCATGTATCTAAGCGGAGAGCGGTTTGCAGGCGGCAGGGCCATACTTTTGCCGATTCTGCGGGCGCTTCTTTTGCTGGTTTTGTTTTTAGGCGTTCTCTATGGACTTTTTATGACAAAGGCAATGAAGAGGCTGACGGCCGCCGTTAAGGAGATTTCAGACCGCAGCTATCTTCCGGTTCAGGAGCCGGGCGTGTTCCGTGACCTGTATGGCAGCCTGAACATGCTGGACGCGGAAATCAGAGCCGGCGACCGGCTGCGGGCACAGACGGACAAAATGCGTGAGGAATGGATAGCCAATATCACCCATGACTTAAAAACGCCTCTATCACCCATCAGGGGGTATGCGGAGCTGCTTGGAGAGGACGGCGGCAAAACCGAAGAACAATGCCGGCGTTATGCCGGAATCATGCTGAAAAATGCAGCTTATATGGAGGCGCTGATTGACGACCTGAAGCTGACCTACCAGTTAGAAAACGGGATGCTTTGCGCTAACCGGAAGGAGCAGAACCTTATCCGGTTTCTGAGGGAGTTGGTGATTGATATTCTCAATACCCCGGAATATGAAAACCGCGCCATTGATTTTGAGAGTACAGCAAACGCCGTTTCCTTTTCCTTTGACCAAAGGCTTTTTACAAGAGCCTTCCGAAATTTAATCATCAATGCCTTTGTACATGGAAAAGACGATACGAAAGTCTTTCTGTGCCTGCGGGCCTCTGATACCATGCTGAAAATGGAGGTGGCTGATAACGGAAGGGGCATGAGTCCGGAACTTGCGGAGCATATGTTTGACCGATATTACCGGGGAACCGGCACAGAACAGAAGACGGAGGGAAGCGGCTTGGGTCTGGCAATCGCCAAAGGCATTATTGAGCTGCACGGCGGCAAAATTACAGCTGTCAGCGTTCCTGCGGCTGGAACCACTTTTTTCATTGAGTTTTTAAGAAGTTAAGGTTAATTAAGGTTACATGAATATTAGATTAAGGTTGGCAGATTATCATTATATTTAGTGATAGCTGCCGGCCTTTTCTAATATAGGGGGAAATCATGTTAAAATATATTTTTATGAATGTCAAAGAGAGAAAAATGCGGACCGCCGTGATGCTGCTGTCCATTTTACTATCCACAACCCTGTTGTTTGTGTCGTTTTCCATTGGCGCGTCCTATGAAAGTGCCCAGCGGAAAATGGCAAGGGGAATGGCCGGAAGCGCGGCAATCTCCGTAACCGCGGTTTCCGGAGATATTAACCCCCATGTCTTGCCGGAGCTGTCCTCCATCCGGGCCAGCGCCGGTATAGTGGAAGCCACGGCCCTTTACCATGAAGAAGGCTACTATGAAACCATTGACCTGATTGCGGCCGATCTGACAGAGCTTGCTGAAATCAACCCGCCCCGCCTGGTAAGCGGAGGTGAGATCACAGGCTTTACCGGGAACCAGGTCATTCTGCCGGACCGTTTCACCTCAAAATACGGGATTGAAAAGGGCGATACCATTACGCTGAAAATCAGCGGAAAACCAGTCTCTTTCCAGGTTGCTGAAATCGCCGCTTATGACACGGTTTTTCTCAGGCACACAAGAGGGGCCACCGCTCTTGTACCTCGTTCAACACTGTCTGAATTATCAGGCCGGACAGACGGCTGCACAGAAATTTTGGTAGAGCCTGCCCAGGGTATTTCCGCTGCCCGGCTGAAGGAAGAACTGGCTTCGAGTCTGCCTTTGTGGGAATACCAGGTTGACGAGGTGGTGAGCGAATCACAGATCGCCGCGGACGCAAGACAAAAAACCATGCCGTTTTTCTTAATCAGTTTCTTCTCCCTGACCATGAGTGTTTTTATCATTTACAGCAGCTACAAGGTCATCACTCTGGACCGTCTGCCGGTGATCGGTACATTCCGCAGCATTGGCGCGACACAAAAAGCCGTTGTACACATTCTTTTGTCGGAAAGCGCCCTTTATGGCGTGGCGGGCGGCCTGATGGGGATTCCTGCTGGCGCATTGGCCTTAAAAGCAATCCTGGGCGGGATGGGAACATCCCTATCTCAGGGAATCCAAATCCCTGTTGTGATTTCTCCATTCAGTATCCTTTTCCCCTTTGCTGCTGCGGTCGTTGTTTCACTGCTATCCGCATGGCTTCCGGTGCGCCGGGCAAGCCGGCTGCCGATCAAGGACGTGGTAATGGGACGGGCGGAGGAGAGGCATATTCCCAGGCAATGGACTGCCGCAGCAGGAGCCGCTCTTTTTACAGCGTCAATCCTTTTTCCCAGGCTGACATCGGGAACAGGGCTGTATCTGGCAGGGGGATTATCCCTTCTGGGGATGATTGCCGCTGCAATACTGCTGGTTCCGCTGCTGACCAACCTGCTCTCCCGGTGGCTGGAAGTGATCTGCGGGGCAATTCTGGGAAACGAGGGCAGGCTTTCCGCCCGTAATATGCGGGATAATAAAAATACCGCGCAGAATATCACACTGCTGTTTATCAGCATCTCTGCCGTGATTGTCATTACTGTTGTGGGCAGCTTTGTGACTGCCTATGTGGGAGATGTGTTTAAGGACGCAGAGCTTCAGGGGTTTGCGGACGGAACCATGGATTCGGAATTTGTAACGAAAGTGGGAGAGATGGAGGGCATAGAAAAGGTACTTCCTCTCTATGTTTACAAAAATCAAATGCAGGCGGACGGCGCTATCCTCAGCCGCCTGGAGGCGACCGGCAATCTGGAGTGGTACAATTCCATGATGGCGCTTCACTATACGGATAAAGAGATGGAGGAACAGGCGCTTCTGGCCTTTGCCGGGAAACGGTCTATTTTGTTCAGTGAGAGCGGCTTAGATCGCATTGGCTGTTCTGTGGGAGATACCATCACCCTGACCTGCCCGGCCGGACAATATAGTTACCGGATCGCGGGCAGCTTCAAGTCAAGGGCTACGGATGTGGAGGCGGTAATTTCTTCCGCTGACGCGGTTTCTGATTTCGGCCCATCTGCCTATGGCTTCCTGGCCTATACCGCCGCTGACCCGGACGCCATTATGGTACAGATTCGCGATCTGTTTGGTGAAACCCCAAATTGGAGCCGGACCGTGGAGGAATTCAATACGGACGCGCTGTCTACCGTGAACGCTTTTTTGCAGCCCATGCACAGCATGACCTATTTCATCCTGCTGCTGGCAGCCGTGGGGATTATCAATAACCTGCTCATCAATTACATGCAAAAACGGCGAAGTATCGCCATGTATAAGTCTGTGGGACTTTCCAACAGGCAGAACGTGAAAATAACCTTGATAGAAGGATTCTACGTGAGCCTGATTGGCGCGGCCCTTGCCGTTTTTGTTTCTTATATGGAAATACAGACAATCTTCCTTGTAGCCGGGCCCAAAATCGCAATGACGCCGAAACTGAGCGCAGGGACATTTCTCGCAGGAGGAGGAATGGGAATCCTTGTAACTTTAATCGGCTCTGCTGTTCCGATTTATAAAAGCCGCGGCATGAGGATAGTGGAAGAAATCAAATTTGAATCGTAAAGAGAGAAAGGAGAGCTTATCAATGAAACAGCCGGTTGGCAGGATTGCCGTCGAGGGAAAGCATATTGTCAGGGATTTTCGCCTTGGCACTGCAACCACAAGGGTACTAAGGGATATTTCATTACAGGTTATGAAAGGAGAATTTGTATCAATCATGGGGCCGTCCGGCTCCGGGAAAAGCACGCTGCTATACATTCTCGGCGGACTGGACAATCCAACCAGCGGCTGCGTCCTTCTGGACGGAACAGATATTTCCCGTTTGGGAGACGAGCAAATGAGCCGTATCAGGCGGCAGAAAATCGGCTTTGTTTTTCAATTTTACAATCTGATTCCCAACCTGAGCGCAGAGGAAAACATTATGCTTCCCCTGCTTCTGGATGGGAAAAAGATGGGCAGCTACCAAAAACAGCTGGACCAGATTTTAGAGGTGGTGGGGCTGTCCGGCCACCGGAAGCATACGCCCCGCCAACTATCCGGGGGCCAGCAGCAGCGTGTGGCAATTGCCCGCGCCCTGATTGGAAAGCCTGAAATTTTATTTGCAGACGAGCCTACAGGAAACTTAGACAGCAAAACCGGGGCTGAGATTATGAAGCTTCTGCGGGAAATCAACCAAGGCACCGGACAGACGATTATCATGGTAACGCATTCCATGGAAGCTGCCGGCAGCAGCACACGCATGCTGACCGTGCAGGACGGCCTGATTCTTTAGGCGTGTTATGAATTTATCTCAGTTCATTCAGTTTTCCCGCCTGTATTGCATGTAGGTTTTGGGCAATCCGCTCCTCCGGCCAGTCCCACCACTTCAGTTCTGACAGGGCGGCTATGGTTTCCTCCGGATACCGCTTTTTAATCGGTTTTGCGGGAATGCCGCCGGCAACCGTATATGGAGGGACATCCTTTGTCACCACGGCCCGGGCCCCGATTATGGCTCCGTCTCCAATCGTAACCCCTGCCATAATGACTGCCTCATATCCGATCCACACATCATTTCCGATGACAATATCTCCTTTGTTGTCCCAGGAAGCGGCCACATTCCTTTTTTCCAGTCCCCATTCCTCAAAGAAAAGGGGAAAGGGGTAGGTGGAGAGAGAAGAGAGGGTGTGGTTTGCGCTGTTGAAGAGAAACTTTGCGCCGCAGGCAATGGAACAAAATTTTCCTATGATCAGGCGGTCACGGTTTATGGGATAATGGTATAAAACATTATTTCTCTCAAATCCAACCGGATCATTGACAAAATCGTTGTACATTGTATAATCCCCCACGGTAATGGACGGATCTGTAATCACGTTTTTTAAATAAACAGTCTGTTTATCCCTGGTTCTGGGAAATAATTTTTTTGTATCTGTCATTTTTTTAATTCTCCTTTAAATTTAATCTATAATAGTATTCTGACAATTCCCGGGAGTCATCCACGACTCTGCCGGTATTCAAGCACGGTGCAGGTGAAGGATTCTTTTATTCTCCCATCCTTTACTCTTAAAATAAATCAATCCGGCTGCAGCAGGAAGAAGCGGAGAGAGGGCCTGACCGATATATATGCCCGGATAGCCAAGTCCGAGGGGAAACGCCAGCAGCCAGCTTACCGGAAGCCTGACAATCACCGCGTCCAGCAGCGCGTTGAACAGGGCAATAGTTGCAGCTCCTGTGCCGATGGCAAAGGAATCAAAGGTATACATGGCCGCGTATACCAGGCTGTTCACACCGCAGCATATTCTTAAATACACAATACCCTCCGCAAGTACTTCCGGGCTTGCCGGGGTGAACAGGAGAATGAGCTGCTTTCCAAAAATCTGCACCAGCAAAACCATGACAAGCGTTATAAACAGGTTCAGGCAAAGCCCTGTACTGGTTGTTTTCCGTACACGAATTGTATCACCCGCACCAATATTCTGGCCTGCCATGGCTGTCACCGCCTGACCGATTGCCCAGCAGGGCATACCGGCAAAGGTATTGATTTTCAGTCCCACGCCGGATGCGGCGGCCACAGATACGCCAAATTGATTGAGCATTCCCGTAATCAGGAGATAGGAAAGATTGACGACAACCATTTGTGCTGCCGTGGGAAGCCCAATTTTCAGGATAGCCGCCAGTTTGTCGGTTTTTACAGCAAAATGGGACAGCTGAAAGTCAAAAACAAAGTCTGTCCTCTTTAAATGAAACACGGAGATGACAAAGGAAATCCCCTGCGAAAAAATGGTTGCACAGGCAGCGCCTTCAGTGCCCATACCAAAGGGACCTACCAGAAGAAGATCCAAAACAATATTGATCACTGTTGCAACCGCCACAAAATAAAGCGGGCTTTTGGAATCTCCCAACCCCTTCAGGATGGAGCAGACTGCGTTATAGCCAAATACAAATACGGTTCCATAACAGATGATTTTCATATATCCGCAGGCGTCCTCCATGGCAGGCGCAGGTACATGCAGCATCCCAAAAAGCGGCCTGTAGGCGGCCAGACCGGTTGCGGTGACAAGGACTGCGGCTATGAAAGCGGCTGTGAATAAGGTTCCGATTGTCTCAAGCTGTCCGTGTTCGTCGTTTGCTCCTTTATACTGGGCCGCCAATACCGTACCGCCCATTGTAATGCCGATACACACAGAGTTGATAATGAAACTAATCATAGAGGCGTTGCTGATTGCAGCAAGCCCGGTTTCTCCCACGATTCTTCCAACGACCAGCATATCCGCAAGGCTGTAAAATGACTGGAGCAGATTTGCGGCCAGCAGCGGGAGAGCAAAGGCAATTAACTTTTTGGGGATGTTTCCTGTTGTTAAATTTTGTTTATCATTCATTCTTTATCGTTCCTTTCCAGGCATAAAAAACAGAGGGCGTACAAAAGCCTGCACGCCCTCTGCTCTCAAAGAGATAGAATCATCGCCATCAATCAAAAAGGCGGCAGACAAAACACTGTCCGCCGCCGCAAAAAATAAACCGCTGTTTATTGGAAAATACGAAAACAAAACCCCAAAACTAATAATTTGGAATCTGATAGCTGCCGGCTATTGTTTTCGTATTTTCAGGCTCCGCACAATGTTTTAAAATATCAAATTGTCCGGAGCTAAAATCAATGCAGAACTTACCGAATAACATTGCACTCACCCTTTCCTTTTCGTATTATAAGTCATTATAGCCACTCATGGGTATGATGTCAAGCGTTATACACGTTCCGGGGGCGGTTCCACTGGCTGTCCGTATACGTTTGCTGTCTTATACCTGCCCTGTCTTATACCTGCCGTTTCTTGACAAAGCTATCTCCATTCGTTAATATGTGGTTATTATATCAGAGACTGGAGCACGGTGTTTTAATGGCCATGCTTTGGTAGAGAAGTTTTTTTCTGGTTGGCCGCGCTTCTTTATTCTACACACAAAAAACACACAGAGAATATAATAAGCATAAAGTGCCGCAGTATACTGTTTTTGCAGACAAAACAATCAGCAGGTTATGATGAAAAGGAGAAACATATGAAAACATTTAAAAAAAGCAGTACGGCAATTATCACCACACTTGTATTAGGACTTCTTCCGGCCCTGCCGGCAGCGGCCCAGACAGCGCCGGAGACGACAGCTGCCCGGAAGTACTCCGTTCAGGTATCCCAGGCAGAGAGCGGAGGGCAGGATTCACCGATGAAATTCACTGTAACGCAAAAAACGGGCACTGACAATGAAGAGGTAATTATCACATTGGTTAAAGATCCAAAGGCAAAAGCAGAACCGGAAAAAGGCCATGCGTATATCTCCACGTCAGAATACGATGTCACGGCCGCTAAGAGTAAGGCAGTCAATGTCCGGTAGACATCTGATAATATCAGATGATACTTACGGAGGTGCAGGGTGTGAAAATTCTGGTTATAGAGGATGACAGGGATATTGAAGAACTTCTCCAGTTTTTTCTGGAGGACAACGGCTACCAGGTTGCCATAGCAAGAGACGGCCTGGAGGGAATTACCATGTTTCGGGAGGGAGGATTCAGCCTGATTCTTTTGGATATCATGCTTCCTAAGATTGACGGCTATGCAGTGTGTGAGCTGGTCAGGAAGGAATCGGATATCCCCATCATCATGGTCACTGCGTTAAGTGATGAGGAAGATCAGATGAAAGGGCTTGATCTTTTGGCAGACGACTATATTACAAAACCATTTTCCATGCCTGTGCTGCTGCGAAAAATAGGAGCTGTACTGAGAAGAAGCCAAAGGAACCAAAAGGGAGAGGCAAACCGAATGCTTTTGTATCAGCAGCTGCGGCTGGATCTGGATAACTACCAGGTCTTTGTGGCCGGCGAGGAGACGTCTCTTACGAAACGGGAATTTGAGATACTGAAAATGCTTTTGGAGAACCAGGGAAAAGTGATGACCAGAGAGATTCTTCTGGAACAGCTTTGGCAGTATGAGTTCTATGGAAATGACCGGGTGGTTGATAATCACATCAAGAATCTCCGAAGAAAGCTGGGAGGAAGCTATATTGAGACTGTGAAGGGAGTGGGATACCGTATTGCTAAATTATCTGAAAAGCCATTTGACAGCTAAAATTTTCTTGATAACCGCCGCCGTGCTTTTAGTCACCGCCGCGGTCACATACGGTTTTATCGCACTGTACACCCCTGGACGGTATCTTATCGCTGTGGAGGAAAATATCTCCCGGGAGGCGGAGGACCTGGTGGGCGAGATAGAAAAGTCCAATAAAGACGACGCACAGAAACTGCTGGAACAGTTAGGGGGCAGGTATTCTGTAACAGTGACCCCCAAAAGTGCAGATGCCGCAAAGACCGTGGACGGCCAGGAGTACCAAGGAAACGTAAAGGAACCGGAGGCCATGTATGAGTTCCGTTATAAGGACTCGCCCGATACGTATACACTGTCAATTGGAGGAAGCAGTCACACCACCGGCCCGCTTACAGCTGCGCTGAATCAGGTACTGCTTCCTCTGACAGCGGTTGTTTTAATACTTGCACTTATCATATCGGCATTTTATTCCAGATACATTACAAGGCCGGTGATCGGGATCAGCGAGGCGTCTAAGAAAATGGCGTCCCTGGATTTTGATATTTTCTGCGATGAAGCCAGGAATGACGAACTGGGGGTACTGTCTGGAAATTTAAATGAGCTTTCCCTCTGCCTGTCGGCCGCTCTGGAGGACTTAAACCATGCCAACGCGCTTCTGAAGGAAGACGTGGAACGGGAGAAGGAGCTGGAAGGCCAGCAGCTGGCATTTTTTTCTGCTGTCTCCCATGAGCTGAAAACCCCTGTTACCATATTGAAAGGTCAGCTGCAGGGTATGCTTTACGGTGTCGGGGGATACAAGGACAGGGATAAGTATTTGAAGCGGGCATTTGAGGTCACATGCGCCATGGAAAACCTTGTGATGGAGATACTGACGGTGTCCAGAATGAAATCTTCTGGTTTTTCTTTGCAGCCGGAAGCTATCCGGCTGACAGATTTTGCTGCAGGTATTCTGGACAGCCACGGGGAATTGCTGAATGAAAAGGGTATTGATGTGGTAATGGAAGTGGACGGCAGTGACCCGCTCATCATTCAGGCGGATAAACGGCTTTTTGCCAAGGTACTCAGCAATCTCATCAGCAATGCCTGCCATTACTCCCCGGCCGGGGAAGAGATCCGCATTCAGATCGCCAAAGCTGATGACGCTGTGGGATTTTCCATTGAAAATACAGGAGTCCATATTCCTGAGGAGGAGATTCCGGGATTGTTTGAACCATTTACAAGGGGGGAGCCGTCACGTAACAGGGAGACAGGCGGAAGTGGTCTGGGGCTTTTTATTGTGCGGATGGTGCTGGAGCTGCATCATTTTTCTTACCGGCTGGAAAATACAGACGACGGCGTCAGATTTAGTATTATATTTGCCGTGCTGTGAGATTTGCCGTTATCTGCCGTTACCTTAATCTGCCGTTACTTGACAAAACTATTCCGATTAGTTATTATACAATTAACTAATTGAAATAGTTTTTTCTAGTATGCAGTGCAGCCTGCGTCATTATCAGGGGATATCCCCAGTTACGGGCTGACGGGCCAGTTTGGCCGAGCATCATATAGACGCGGGATGACAGGAAACCAGCGGATTAATGCCACAAAAGGAGAAAAAAATGAGAGATGTGTTCAGCGAAATCAGTTTGACAACCGTGGAGAAATTTAAGTTTGCGCGGTATGTAATCATCAGCCCAAATCCGGAAGACGATGTCATGGGATATATGGAACGCTGGGCGAAAAACAGCGGGCTGTTACATTATCCGGGTTATACCCCCAGAATGATTGGCTGGGATTTCCCTTTTGTCTCTGAGGAGCAAAAAGAGCAGTATGGACTGCGGGGATATGTGGCGGCATATATCATTCCGGAGGAGTTTGAACCCGCCTGCGGCGGAGCAGAACTGGGCTATCAGGAGACAGATCATTATGCTAAAATAACGGTTACCGACCCGTTCTCAAATCCTTTCGAGAAGATAACCGGCGCCTATGGAAAAATATATGAATTTGCCAAGGAACGCCACATTATAGCAAGAAGCTATAAGGATCGGATTTGCATGGAGGAGGTCTTTATTAAAGATGGAGTAACATATATGGATGTCTACGTTCCTGTGGACAACGGATAAACTGTGCCGTATTGGGCAAAGCCTCTGGTAAAAAGGGGGCTTTTTGTCTTTACAGGCCAAATAAAGATAATATTCCCTGCTGCCTGCAACTTTTGACCGCGGAAAAGAGTCTAACAATATGAGCGTGTCAAAAGAGAGGGTAAGAAAATGGTCTTCAGCAGTTTGGAATTTGTATTCCGGTTTCTTCCGGTGTTCCTGGTGATTTATTATATTGTTCCGGGAAGGTGGAAAAATCTTTGGCTTTTTATGGGGAGCCTGGGTTTTTATTTTTACGGAGTAAGAGACACTCCGTTTTATTTTGTGCTTCTGGTATTATCCATCCTGGTCAATTATCAGATTGGAATTCTGATTGGAAGGTGCAGAATCCGCAGATTCCGGAAAAGATGGCTGGTGTATGGAGTTATATATAATCTTTTCTGGCTGATACTGTTTAAATATGCCGGTTTTCTCATTCAGAATCTGAACCTGCTTTTAAATATGTTGAAAATACCTGTAAAATGGCCGGTCATTGCCCCGGTCCTGCCTGTGGGAATTAGTTTTTATACCTTCCAGGCCATCTCTTACCTGGCGGACGTATACCGGAAAACAGTTCCATGTGAACGCTCACTGGTGGGATTCGGCATGTATATCACCATGTTTCCTCAGTTGATTGCAGGTCCGATTGTGACTTATTCTTCTGTCAGACGGCAGATTGGCCGGCGTCGGATTACTTTTCAGGCCATAGAGGACGGTTTACGGAAGTTTACAATAGGGCTTGGATTCAAAGTATTATTGGCCAACCGGATAGGAGGTTTATGGAGCGATGTCCGGACAATCGGCTATGACAGTATATCCACGCCCCTGGCCTGGCTTGGCCTGGCTGCCTTCAGCCTTCAGATTTATTTTGACTTCTGCGGGTATTCCCTTATGGCAAAAGGACTGGGCTCCATGATGGGGTTTCAGTTTCCGGATAACTTTCTTCATCCATACATGTCCCTGTCTATGACGGAATTTTGGAGAAGATGGCATATGACCCTGGGCAGTTGGTTCAGGGAATATGTGTACATTCCATTGGGAGGCAACAGGCGGGGCCCCCTTTTGGCCTTCCGGAATCTGCTGGCCGTGTGGTTTCTGACCGGATTCTGGCATGGGGCAAGCTGGAATTTTATAATCTGGGGCCTTTTGCTATTTTTCATCCTATCCGTGGAACGTCTGGGTCTTATCCGTATACTGGAACGATGGAGGATGGCCGGCCATCTCTATATGGCATTCATGATACCGCTTACGTGGCTTGTTTTTGCAGTCACGGACATAAGACAAATTATTCTGTATTTCCAAAGGCTGTTCCCGGTCTTTGCCCGGCAGCAACAATTCTTTTATTTCAGCGGCGATTATGTGAAGTATGCAAGACTGTATGCAGTTTCCCTGGCAGCGGGGTTATTGTTCATGACAGACATTCCCATACGTATATATGCCCGGTTTAAGTATTCCATGATAACGGCGGCTGCGCTTCTGGGTATTTTCTGGCTGTGCGTATATTGTATGCGTATGGGAATGGATGATCCGTTTTTGTATTTCAGATTTTAGGCAGGGGTGTGAAAATGAGAAGATATTGGTACAGTATTTTATTGACATGCAGTATTGTTGTCATGACAACAGCAAATCTGCCGCCAAACAGACACAGCGCCCAGCCCGCTGTCCGGGAATATGACAGAAGAAATATCTGTGAAGATACCAGTGAATGTGACGGTGAGTATGCCAGAGAATATACCAGGGAAAGGCCGGCAGAGAAAGAAAGGATGGACACGGCGTCGGAAGGACAGAGCCGGGGGCAGGATGAAGCGGCAATCAACACGCAATTAAGCCTGGAAATAACGGAAGCAGAGGCCGCCATACATACGGCAGAACAGGCACAGGGGGAAACCGGCGTACATAAAGATTTTTCAGATACCCTGTTTATTGGTGATTCGCGGACAGTAGGACTATCTGAGTACGGTGATCTGGGGAAGGCGGTGGTATTTGCCGATTCCGGCATGTCGGTATTTAACCTTCTGGACGCTCAGGTTTCCCTTGGGAACGGGCATAAGCAGAATCTGGACCAGGTTTTATCATCGGCAAACTTTAAGACCATTTACCTCATGCTGGGTATCAATGAGCTGGGATATGACAACCCCAGCATTGTCCGCCGGTACCGGGAGATAGTGGACTGGATTGGCAAAAAGCAGCCGGAGGCAACTCTGGTATTGGAGGCTAATTTACATGTTACAGGGGAAAAATCCGCCAGGAACGGCATTTACAACAATCAGAGAATTAACGCACTGAACCATGCTATCAGAAACATTGCAGAGGACACGGGCTGCCCGTATATTGATGTCAATCCCATTTTTGACGACGGGAACGGGAATTTGTCTGCCGCTTACTCCACGGACGGAGCTCATATTCTGGGAAAATACTATTCTGTGTGGGTGGATTGGATACGAGGCAGCTGACGTTTACCATCCCCATCCCCACAAAGAAACCAACCCTCGCTTAAGCTGGCAGATATGATGTTCTTGTACCATGCAGAATGTTCCTATCAGCATACAGCAAAAAAAGGGGTGGACAGTTATGCCCACCCGAAACTTTATACGTAAAACAGATCGATATTGCAGGAAGAAATAAAGGTTACATTATTAGCAGCTTCATTAGCAAGTACTATCATACCGTATTCATTTTCTATGACCGTTCCCACAGTGGGAGTTTGAGTACTGGTTGTGATATTCGCGTCAGTTCCGACAGGCAGAAGAGAACGAATGATTGTGTCGCAATCAGCGTAACAATCTGTGGGAGCGGGAACCGGTTCCGGCAGATAAACGATAGCATTATTATATACTGCGTTGTTTATTTGAATCGTGTCTATACTGCAAATCGGCAAATACTGCGGAAAATTCTGAGGATTCGTCACCTCAAATACTCCGGTACGCCCATTTGGGCCCTAGAATCAGGGAACCAGGGACGGCCAACAACGGCATCGCCACTCTCCAAAGTGACCAATAAGTCGTTATTTGGATATAAAGTAATTATTTGCTGTATTATATTTCTCAGCTGCTCTTTACAGCCGCAGCAGGCGGAATTCGTATTAGCCGCGGGACCGGTCGGCCCGGTGGCACCAGTCACTCCGGTCGGCCCGGTGGCGCCGGTCACTCCGGCTGGTCCGGTGGCGCCGGTCATTCCGGCCGGTCCGGTGGCGCCGGTTACTCCGGCCGGTCCGGTGGCGCCGGTTACTCCGGCTGGTCCGGTGGCGCCGGTTACTCCCATGGGCCCGGCGGGTCCCATGGGACCAGTGGAACCAGTAGTCCCTGCCGGGCCGGCCTGACCAGCAGGACCGGTTGGCCCCATGGGGCCGGTTGGGGCCTACATATCCCTGAGGACCCCATTGCTCCCGGTTGGTCCGGTAATCCCCTGAGAGCCAGGGCATCCCCGGGGGCCCCATGGGACCGGGCAGGCCCGGACAACCACGCGGGCCGGTGGGACCTGTCGGACCTTGGCAGCATCCGCCGCAAAAGGGATTGGGATTTGTACTCATGGGGTCTGTGTACCTGTTATCATTCTCACAATATTCATTTGATTCACCGTATGGGTAGTCGCCTCGGTTCATACTGTTCGTATAATCATATCTCATTCAAAATCACTCCCTTCATATTTATTGCAGACTGAACATGGTATGCCCGAATAAGAATCCAATCAATAACACGCTTCCGTATTCCTGTAAAAACGGTTACCTGGAAACCATGGGTAAGGACAAGGGTTTCAGCTACGATATAATATGAACGAAAAGCTTTTTTCGTGTTTTTAATGGGATATGGCGGCGGACTCTATATGGCTGTCATTGTCTGCGCCGGTAATGGTCCGGACGAATCATCCGTGACTGCAATGACGGGCTCATGGTCCCTGTACCCTTCGATGGCCAGATCCAGCTTATTTAACATGTTCTTCCTGTCGTCAGGCAGGGTACCGCGCACTCTGAATTCAATACGGTCATGGAACCCGTCGTAAGCCAACGGCCCGTCCGTTTTCAGAAGCTCCAGAAGCAGCCGTTCCTCCTGCAGGTTCTCCAGCTCAGTGGCAGGGATGAAGGTTTTTGCCTGCGCTTCCTGAAACAGCGGGGCGCTGCGAAACAGAAACATAGAAAAATTTATAATGCGCTGCGGCTGGGTGCGGTTAAAGAATTCTGCGGTGGCAGTTCCGTTTTCAAGTCCCCGTCCATGTCCTGCGATTCCGGTCATGATATGGGCGTCGAATATAAAACCAGCCCTTTGGATGCGGTCGATCTGACGGTATGCCTGGTCCAGATTGTGGTCCTTTCCCATATAACGCAGGACATCGTCCAGACCGCTTTCAATCCCCAGATACAGATGATATATGCCTGCCTTCCGAAGAGCCAGCAGCTCTTCCCGGGACTTGGCCTGGATATTGGTGATGGTCCCATCCATATTAATGGCCTGGCAGCCTGGAAAATAGCGGTGAATCAGGTCTGTTATCTCCAGCAGACGTTTTGTGGCCAGGCCAAAGGCATTGCCGTCACCGAGAAAGACATGCTTTGGATTGCCGCCCAGACTGCGGACTCGTTCCAGTTCCGCCTCAATTTGCTCCATGGGAAGTTCCCTGTATTTCAGATGCCGGAACAGGGTGCAGAATTTACACCGGTTGTAGGAACAGCCAACGGCAACCGGCAGCATATAGGACGAACGCTCCATGGGACCGCGGCAGATTTGTCCTTCATAATTCATAAAAATCCCTCCTGGATATGCTGAACTATCATGGTTTTATCTGAGTATATTTTACCACGCTGGCGCCCGGTTCACAATGCGAATCTTGGTGCAGACGCGTCTGCCGGAAACATTGCTGGAAACATAAGGAATTTCACATTGAAGTTTTAAGACATTAGGGTTACAATATGTTTATATAGCATGATTCACCTGTTTCCTCTGTTTTTGGGGAATGGGGACCGGACCGCAAAGAAAGAACAAAAGCAAGGGAATAATAAAGCAGAAGATCTGCTGGAAATACATTGCGGCAGAACCGGCTTGCAAGGTAAACAGAAGGGGATTTTTCCATAAGGGGGAATCCCCCTCTCTGTCTCAGCGGTATAGGGTATGATTTACATTGTTATATGCGGTAAGCTGTTATATAATGGATGAAATATCATGTATTTGAATAATAGATATAAAGGACCAGGAGAGAATCCATGAATCAATTGATTAGAAAATATATAATGGTTTTGGCTGCCATATTCTGCCTTATGCTGACATGCAGTTCTGTTTCCTATGCAGAGGAAGCAGAGTCTGTGATTCGGGTGGGATTTCCCATGCAGCCGGGCCTGACCATGAAGGATGAAAACGGTAATTATACAGGGTTACACCTATGATTATCTGAAGGAGATTGGACAGTACACAGGATGGACTTATGAGTTTGTGGAACCCCAAGACAGCGGCACCATAGATGAACAGTTGATTCAGATGATGGATATGCTGGAACAGGGGGAGAACTGGATCTTATCGGCGCCATGAACAACAACAATCAGACTTCCTCTGTTTATGATTTTCCCAGTGAAAACTATGGCAACGCATACAGTGTGATTGCGGTCCGGGATGATGACGACCGCATTGATGAATATAATCTTTCTGATTTCAAGGGACTGCGCATAGCGCTTTTAAAACAGGCAGATTACCATAACGAGAAATTTTACCAGTATGCAAAGCTCAATGGCATCCGGTATGAGATCGTCTGGTGCGAGAGGGGTGGGGAGCAGGAGGAGAAGATTTATTCCGGCAAGGCGGACGCAATGCTGTCGGTTGATTTATCCCTGCCCCAGGGATTCCGCCCGGTTGCCAAATTCTCGCCCATTCCCTTTTATTTTGCCACCACTAAGGGGAATACCCAGATTATCAATGAACTGAACCGTGCAATCTCTTATACCAGTGAGAATAATCCCACCCTTCAGATGAATCTGTATAATAAGTATTTTTCCCGGTCCAGCAGCCAGCTGTTTCTCAACAGCAAGGAGCGGGAATACATACAGGAGCATCCGGTACTTAAGGTACTGGTCCATGACGGATTCGGCCCTATCCAGTACTATGATGGAAAGGGACAGGTGCAGGGTGTGGCCCGGGACCTGCTCAGCAGCATTGCCCAAAAGGCCGGATGGACGCTGGACTTTGTTTACGCGGATGATTACAGTGAATTCGAGCAGGCCCTGAATGAGGGCAGAGCGGATGTGATTCTGTCGATTCTGTATGATTATGATACAGTCCAAAAGAAGAATGTTCTTTTAAGCAATCCATATCTGGAGACAGAGAGCGTGCTGGTGGCCCACGACGGGGTTGATATGACAAACCTTAAGGGCAAGATACAGGCTGTGTATATGGGTATGCGCAAAACAGATGATGAACAGGCAGACGTGCGGTTCTATGATTCTCTGGAGGAGAGTCTTAACGCAGTTGAAAAGGGGGAGTGCGATTACACATACAGCAACAGTTACACTGCCTCCTATTATCTGAGCCGCAACCGGTATGAGCATGTGTCCATCTATCCCCAGGCCGGCAGTGACAGTGTGAAATACAGCATAGGTATTCTGAGAAAGGACGATAAACAGATACTGGCAATCCTGAATAAGGGAATCCGTTCCATTGAGACGGGCGAACTGGAAAAATATATCTACAACAATGCGCAGCAGAAACAGAAAGTGACTCTCGGAACCTTTATCAGAGATAATTCCGTTCCCTTTATTCTGTTTACCCTGCTGGCTGCCTCCGGTCTTCTGGCCCTGATTTATATTCATTACAGAAGCCAGATGAGGATGAAGAGGCAGATAGAACTGGAAAATACACGTTACCGCTATCTCTCAGACATATTGAAGGAAGTGACCTTCACCTATGACTATGGCAGCGATGTGCTGACCCTATCCAGGGAGGGCGTTGAATTATTCGGCGCGGATGAAAGCATCGGGCAGTATTCACGGTATCAGGGAAACGGCAAACAGGAGAACGGGCTCCCTTCCCTGTATTACCTGCTGGAGCAGAGGCAGGATGTGGATGCAGAGATTCTGATGGCGCTGCCGGATGGGGACGCGGAGTGGTACCGGGTCGTCATAAAAGTGATTTTCGACGGAAGCCAGGCTGATTCTGCCATCGGACGCTTACAGAATATCCACGGCGAAAAGCTGGAGAGGGAGCGGCTGGAGCAGCGCAGCAAGCGGGACGGTCTGACAGGAATTTACAATATTGCGGCAGCAAAAATGGAAATCACCCGGATGCTGGACCGTCATACAGGCTCCCTTGCCCTGGCTGTCATAGACTTAGACGGTTTTAAGGAAATCAATGACCGTTACGGCCATTATACGGGGGACCAGGTGCTGATTTATACAGCAAAAGCGCTGAGGGAGTCCTTCTGTGAGGAGGCCGTCACGGCGCGGCTGGGCGGAGATGAATTTATCGTCTGTGTTCCTTATACAGGACAGAACCATCTGGCAGAATGCTGCAATGCAGTGTTTGATTCACTGCAGGCCGGGTGCAGGGCGTCCGGATACCCTGCTGCGACTGTCAGCATCGGTATATCCATAAGCCGCAGGGAGGACGACTATACCACGCTTTATCAGAGGGCGGACACCCTGCTCTATGAAGTTAAAAACAGCGGTAAGAATAATTTCCGGATAGAAGATGAAGCGGAAAGGGCTTCCCGGCCGGACACGGAACAGGAACATCACACGGTACTATAAAAAGGGAGACAACCATGGAGCAGGATATGATTTTATATGAAACACCGCTTTTAGATGAACTGGAGGAAATCATCTATGTCAGCGATATCCGGGACTACAGCCTTCTTTATCTTAACCGGGCAGGCAGGGAGCTGACAGGTCTTAAGCAGGAGGACGTGCAAAACTGCAAATGCCATCGTGTACTCCAGGGCAGGGATACCCCATGTCCCTTCTGCACCAATGCCAAACTGAGTAAGGACGGCTTTTATGTGTGGGAATATGAGAATCCCCACTTAAATAAGAACTTCATTGTAAAGGATAAGCTGGTGGAATGGGAGGGAAGGCCTGCCCGCATGGAAATCGCAGTGGATGTGGGAGACCGCATGAAGGAGCGCGGCAGCCATACATCCAAATACCATATGGAAACCGTTATGCTGGAAACGCTGCGGGTCCTGAATACTGCGGACTGCCTGGATGATGCCATTAACCGTACACTGGAAATAATAGCTGGTTTTTACGGCGGAGAGCGGGCCTACATCATAGAAATTGACCGTGCACAGGGGTTTGCCCGTAATACCTATGAATGGTGCCGGGCCGGAATTCCTTCCCAAAAAGCTGCCCTTCAGCAGGTGCCTCTGGACGGGATTCCCTATTTGTTTGAGACCTTCAACAAGAAGCAGCACCTGATTATCGCCAGGACAGTGGAGCTTAGGGATACCTGCCCCAGCGAGTACCGCTACCTGACCGCCAGAAACACGGACAGCCTTTTTGCAGTGCCGTTTGAAGACGAATCCACCTTCAGCGGATATATCGGAATCGACAATCCCAATACCAACCATGACACCATTAAGCTGCTGGATTCCATTGCCTATAACATTGCAAATGAGATAAAAAAGAGACGCCTATATGAGCGCCTGGAGTATGAAGCCACCCATGACAGCCTCAGCGGCCTGCTTAACAGAGAAAGCTTTGTGCGTTTCCGCAATGATTTGATGAGAGGCGGCAGAAACGTATCCTGCGGAATTGTGGCCGGGGATATCAATGACCTAAAGCAGTTAAACCGGGATTACGGGCAAAGCAGTGGCGACACCACCATCAAAGAGGCGGCATCCGTCATGGTCTCCTCATTTGCCGGGGCCAGCATATTCCGGCTCAGCGGGGACGAGTTCATCATTGTCAGCCTGGAATCAGCATATGAGGAATTCATGGAGCGGGTCAGGAAAATGGAATGGATGTTAGACAGCCGCACTCCAAACGGTGTCTCGCTGGGGTGTACCTGGGAAGAACACCTGACGGATTTTGACCGGCTGATGCGCCATGCGGAAGAACTGATGCTTGTGAACAAACAGATATATTATAAGGACAGCAGCCAGGAGCGCAAGCACTATTCGCCGGAATACCTGAATCGTCTGCTCCGGGACATGGAAGACGGCTGTTACCGTCTCTGTCTCCAGCCAAAGTATAATCCACTGACCGGTAAGGTGTGTTCTGCCGAGGCCCTGGTGCGTTATCGGGCAGCCGGTATCGAATCCACGCAGCCGCTGAATTTCGTGCCCCTTCTGGAGAAGACCAAGCTTATACGGTATCTGGATTTTTATATGCTGGAGCAGGTATTCAGACTGCTTTCGGACTGGAAGGAACGGGGCAGGGATCTCATTCCTGTTTCAGTCAATTTTTCACGAATCACGCTGCTTGAAAGGGACCTGTTCCAGGTGCTGACGGACATGCAGAAAAAATATAATATCCCCGCCCGCCTCGTCATGATTGAGATAACGGAAAGCATAGGGGATATTGAGAGAAAGGTTATTGAATCCATTGGATCAAAACTTCGGGAAGCGGGATTTCGCATCTCCCTGGACGACTTTGGGGCCAACTATGCCAATATGTCCATTCTTTCCATCATGAAGTTTGACGAGGTAAAGCTGGATAAATCCCTGATGGATGACCTGGCGGCAAACCGGACCAACCAGACTGTGGTAAAATGCATCATTGACATGTGCCACAGCCTGCAGGTGGAATGTGTGGCAGAAGGGGTGGAAAACCAGGAACAGCTGGAACTGCTGACTTCCTTTGGATGTACCGCCATTCAGGGCTACTATTACAGCAAGCCTCTGGAGATAGAGGAATTTGAGAAAATCTAAAACAGGCTTATCCTTTATGCGGATGCTTTATATGCCGTTCCTCAAATTCCTCAGGTGTTACCGGCTTTGAAAAATAAAATCCCTGTACGGAATCAGCCTCCAGACTGAGAACAGTTTCCAGCTCACCTTTTTCCTCCACGCCTTCTGCACATACGGATATTCCCACGCTGTGACAGAGATTTATCACGGACCCGATGAAGGAACGGTTGAAGGAATGGGACTGGTCACAGATTCCCCTGATGAATTCACGGTCAATTTTCACAATGTCGGCCGGTGTACAGGACAGGCAGCTCAGGGACGAGTAGCCTGTGCCGAAATCATCCATGGCCAGCCGTATGTTAAGGCTGCGCAGACGCATAAATGTATCGTTTAAGCGGTCCTGGTCCGTGACAAAGCGGCTCTCCGTCAGCTCCAGCACAATATGGCAGGGATCCAGTCCGTAGCGGTTAATGATTTCATTGACGGACTGCACAAAGTCCTCATCCAGCATCTGTAAATAGGAACAGTTGACATTTATCACAAAGTCCGGTGCACAGGCAAGCCATTTGCAGCACTGGCGGACAGACTGCTCCAGCACCCATTTTCCCACCGGGATAATGAGGCCGCTGGATTCCAGCAGGGGGATGAATTCAATGGGGGAAACACTGCCCATGTCCTCGCAGGACCAGCGCAGCAGTGCCTCGGCCTCAGCAACCTCTGTGTCGCTGGAACGCACAATGGGCTGGTAGACCACAGAGAATCCTTCCATATGGTTCATGACGCTGCTTCTTAAACGGTCCATGATTTCCAGGGAGCGCAGTCTGGTGTGAATCAGCTCCTCGTCATAGAGGGTGCACTTATTTTTGCCCTTATGCTTGGAGGCTTCCAGGGCGCCGGAAGCACTGGTCAAAAGCTCTGTGTAGCTGGAACCATCCTGGCAGAACACGGCGATGCCGCCGGAAACCGTACAATAGTACTGGATTCCGTCCACCTCATGGCGGCAGTCGCTGTAGCTGTTTATAACTTCGTAGAGCAGGGCTATCTCGCCGTAGGACGTATTCCTGCACACAATGACAAACTGGTCTCCGTCATGGCGGTATATGCTGGCGTAATCCGACAGAAGCCTCTGGACGTTCTGTGCAAACTGGCGCAGGACGGAATCGCCGTATATGTGCCCTTTTAAATTGTTGATGCCGGAGAAATCATCCAGGCCCAGAAGCAGGATTCCGCCACTTTGTCCTTCCGACAGGCATTCCTCCACCACACGCTCACATTCCTGCTGCATAAACAGACCGGTAACATAGTCCACCTTGCCTCTGTGGCTTAAATTGGTCACAATACCCGCAAACATGGCGGGATTTCCCTGCCGGTCCCTCTGGAGGACGCCGCGGCATACCACCCAGACGTACTCGTTCTTTCTGTTGCAGACCTGATACTCCACATCGTGTACATCCGTCAGGCCGCTTAGCATTTGTTCGATGGATTCATCATATCTCGCCCTGTCACGTTCGTGAATCAGGCTGCCCCAGAGAGGTACCAGTCCGGGCACGATTCTGCCCGGAAGCTGGAAGTCCCTGACCATATTTTCCGATACCAGGGATGTGTCGGTTTTCATATTGACAATATAGACATAATCGTCCGTACTCTTTACGATGGCATCGTAAAAAAGAGCCGCATCCAGTTCAAATCCGAATTCTCCCAGAATATCTGTTTTATCATTTGTCATGTTATTCACCTGCTAAATGGAGTGGGAGGGGCATTGCTTCATATATGCCCCCACAAGGTCTATAGAACTTATTTTACCATGTTATGAACCGATTGTCTAACGACTTTGTAAAGTTGCAGAAGTATGCATATTTCTGACGTTTGTACGCCTGGAACGGACAGAAACAGGGGCTCTCAATTCCCCGAAAACCAGTGAAAAAATATATTGATTTATAGAATGATATCTAGTATATTATAAGTTGTATGCAGGACCGAAAGGAGAGTCATTATGATTAAAGTAGCGGTGGACGCCATGGGCGGAGATTATGCGCCGGGCGAGATGGTAGCCGGAGCAGTGGAGGCTGTGAACGCAAAACCTGGCATTCAGGTGCTTCTTGTGGGGCAGGAGCAGGCAGTTGTTTCAGAACTGTCAAAGCACACCTACGACAAGGACCGGATTCAGGTTGTGAACGCCACAGAAGTCATTGCCACTGAGGAGCCGCCGGTAAACGCTATCCGTAAGAAGAAAGACTCTTCCATTGTGGTAGGCTTAAACCTTGTAAAACAGGGGGAGGCCGACGCCTTTGTATCCGCCGGAAGTTCCGGGGCAATCCTGGTAGGCGGACAGGTGATAGTGGGGCGCAGTAAAGGTGTGGAACGTCCCCCGCTGGCACCGCTTATTCCTACGGAGAAGGGCGTATCACTTTTGATTGACTGTGGAGCCAATGTGGATGCCAGAGCGTCTCATCTGGTGCAGTTTGCCCAGATGGGTTCCATCTATATGGAGCATGTGATGGGAATAAAGAACCCGCGGGTGGCCATTGTCAATATCGGTGCGGAGGAAGAAAAAGGCAATGCGCTGGTAAAGGAGACATTTCCCCTGTTAAAGGAATGTAAGGGGATTAACTTCACCGGAAGCATTGAAGCCAGGGAGATTCCCCATGGCGGAGCGGATGTCATTGTCTGTGAGGCATTTGTGGGCAATGTAATCCTGAAGCTGTATGAGGGGGTTGGGGCCACCTTGATCAGTATGGTAAAGGGCGGTATGATGTCCACCCTGCGCAGCAAGATTGGCGCCCTTTTGGTTAAGCCGGCCCTCAAGGAAACACTTAAATCCTTTGACGGCAGCCAGTACGGCGGAGCACCCCTGCTGGGTCTGAAAGGCCTTGTGGTCAAGACCCACGGCAATTCAAAGCGCACGGAGGTGCGCAATTCCATTATTCAATGTGTGACGTTTAAGGAACAGGATATCAATGGTAAAATCCAACAGTGCCTGAACGTTCAGAACGAAGAATAAGTCCGAAGGACGAAGTAAAAATCAAGATTTAAGAAAGAGGAGCTAAGAGATGGAATTTGAGAAATTACAGGGTATTATCGCAGAAGTGTTGAACATTGAACCGGAGGAAGTGACAATGGCAGCTACATTCGTAGATGACCTGGGTGCGGATTCACTGGACATTTTCCAGATTATCATGGGAATTGAAGAGGAATTCGACATTGAGATTCCAAATGAGGCTGCAGAACAGATTGTTACAGTAGGCGATGCAGTAGAGCAGATTAAGAACGCTTTAAACTAACGGACAGGCACAGGGGCTGTAAGCACAGCCCTTTTTGTGCGTTTGGGAGGCTTGTTTTAAAGGCCCTCCCCAAGGGTATCTGAAGAAGGAAGGATCATTATGAACAGTCATTTAAAAGAACTGGAAGAGAGGATTGCATACGAGTTTAAGAACAAGAACCTGTTTACCCAGGCTCTGACCCACAGCTCCTATGCCAACGAACACCGTCTGGATCACAGCAGATGCAATGAGCGCCTGGAATTTCTGGGGGATGCTGTCCTGGAAATCGTGACCAGCGAATTCCTCTACCGCAAGTATGAAACGCTGCCTGAGGGAGATTTGACGAAAATCAGGGCCAGCATTGTGTGCGAACCCACCCTGGCTTACTGCGCAGGGGACATTGAGCTGGGCCAATACCTGTATCTGGGCAAGGGTGAGGATGCCACCGGCGGCAGGAACCGCAATTCCGTGGTGTCAGACGCCATGGAGGCCCTGATTGGCGCGATTTATCTGGACGGTGGTTTTGCTAATGCAAAAGAGTTCATTCATCGTTTTATCTTAAACGACATTGAACACAAGCAGCTCTTTTATGATAGCAAGACTATCTTACAGGAGATGGTGCAGAGCCGCCAGGAGGCGCCCCTGTCCTATGAGATCATCCGTGAGGAAGGGCCGGATCACAATAAATCCTTTGAGGTCTGCGCCAAAATCGGGGATGAGGAGGTGGGCCGCGGCGCGGGACGTACCAAGAAGGCAGCAGAGCAGGTGGCTGCCTATAACGGCATACTGAAGCTTAAGGCACAGGAAGCCGCAGCAGAAGAATAAGCAGGTGGACTATGTATTTAAAAAGTATTGAGATTCAGGGGTTTAAATCTTTTGCCAATAAGCTGGTATTTGAATTCCATAACGGCATCACCGGCATCGTGGGCCCCAACGGCAGCGGAAAGAGCAATGTGGCCGACGCCGTGCGCTGGGTGCTGGGCGAACAGCGCATCAAGCAGCTGCGCGGCGCCAGCATGCAGGACGTCATCTTTGCGGGAACCGAGATGAGAAAGCCCCAGGGGTTTGCCTACGTGGCCATTACCCTGGACAACAGCGATCATCAGCTGGCCATTGACTATGACCAGGTGACGGTATCCCGCCGCCTCTACCGCTCCGGTGAGAGCGAATATATGATAAACGGAAGCGCCTGCAGACTTAAGGATATCAATGAGCTGTTCTATGATACGGGTATCGGCAAAGAGGGATACTCCATCATAGGGCAGGGTCAGATTGACCGAATACTAAGCGGCAAGCCGGAAGAACGCCGGGAGCTTTTTGATGAAGCTGCCGGTATCGTTAAATTTAAGCGCCGCAAGGCCATTGCCCAGAAGAAGCTGGAGGACGAGCAGGCCAACCTGGTCCGTGTAAGCGATATCCTCTCTGAGCTGGAGAAGCAGGTAGGTCCCCTGGAACGTCAGTCCAGGGCAGCCAGGGAGTATCTTCAGTTAAAGGACAGCCTTAAGATTTGCGATGCCAATCTCTTCCTCATGGAGACAGAGGGAACAGGCAAGCAGCTGGAGGAAGTGGAGAAGCGCCATCAGGTTCTCTCCGGCGATATGGAGGACACGGGCAGGGAGTCTGAACGCCTGAAGGCCGGATACGAGGAGCTGGAGCAGACCCTGGCGGACCTGGAGCGCCGCATGGCAGCTGACCGGGATGAGCTGAGCCAGGGCACTGTGCTGAAGGGGAATCTGGAAGGCCAGATTAATGTTCTGAAGGAACAGATACATACGGAGGAGATGAACCAGGAGCATCTGGAGCACAGGCGGGACGTGATCAAGGAGGAGCTGGCTGCCAAGAATCAGCAGCTGGCCTCCTATAGAGAAGAACGAAAGGCCATGGGCGACCAGGTGAGGGATGCTGTAAAGCGCCAGGAGGAAGCCGGAGCCCGTCTTGGGGACCAGGACGAGTCCATCCGCCGGCTGGAGGAAGCCATTGAAGGGGCAAAGGCAAGTATCATTCAGGCCCTCAACGAGAGAGCCTCCCTGACTGCCAGACAGCAGCGGTATGAGACTATGCTGGAGCAGGTGAATTTACGGCGCAGCGAGGTATCCCAAAAGCTTCTCAGATTCAAGAGCGACGAGTCGGTGCAGGACGAGCTTATCGGCAGGGAACGGGCTTTGTTGGACCAGCTGAATGAGGAGCTGGAGAAAAAACAGTTCGCGGCTCAGGAAGCCGAGGACGCCCTTCTTAAGGCTGAGCAGGAATCCCACCGCCTGAACCGGAATTTAAACGATACCCAGCAGGAATACCATATGGCCTACACCAAGCTGGAATCCCTTAAGAACCTGGCGGAACGCTATGACGGCTACGGCAACAGCATCCGCAGGGTCATGGAGGTGCGCGACCGGGTACACGGCATACATGGGGTGGTGGCGGATATCATCACCACCAGCCAGAAGTATGAGACGGCCATCGAGACAGCCCTGGGCGGAAGCATCCAGAACATTGTGACGGATTCAGAGGCAACGGCCAAACAGCTGATTGAATATCTGAAGAAGAATAAATACGGCAGGGCAACCTTCCTGCCGTTAACCAGCATTAACGGCAAACAGACATTTTCCCAGCCGGCCGCCCTGAAGGAGAAAGGGGTTCTGGGGCTGGCCAGCGATCTGGTCCAGGTGGATTCCCGGTATGAAGGCCTGGCCAGGTATCTGTTAGGCCGGGTGGTGGTGGCAGACACCATCGACAATGCCATTGCACTGGCCAGAAAGTATAAATACAGTCTCCGCATCGTCACCCTGGAGGGCGAGCTCTTAAGCGCCGGCGGTTCCATGACGGGCGGCGCCTTTAAGAATTCCAGCAACCTGCTGGGGCGGCGCAGGGAGATTGAGGAGTTAGAGAATACCTGCAGCAAGGCCCTGGTCCAGGTGGAGAAGATTCAAAAGGAGCTGAACCTGGAAGAATCCATGGCCCAGGAGAAAAAGGGAGAACTGGAGAAGCTGCGCGCCGACATGCAGTCCATGGCCATCCGGGAGAATACCATCCGCATGAACATATCCCAGCTGGAGGATAAGAAAGCTGAGATAGCGGAATCATCCACGGATCTGGTGCGCGAGCACGGCCAGCTGGAAGAGCAGGTAAAAGAAATCAATGAGAGCCGCACAGCCCTCACCCAGGACTCCAGGGAGCTGGAGCAGGTGAGCACCCAGGCCAACCAGGAGATCGAGGACAAGACAGTTCTTCTGGAGACCTCCAGAAAAGAGCGGGAGACCTGCGCTGCGGCCTTGTCGGCCCTTCAGATGGAGGCAGCCAACCTGCGCCAGAAACAGGACTTTATCCGCGAAAACGCGGACCGTGTGTCCGGAGAAATAGAGAAGCTTACGGAGGAGTTTGACTCACTGGCCGAAGGCACGGGAAATTCCGAACAGGTGATTGAGGGCAAACGCCGGGAGATTGCCCATCTGGGAGAACTGATTCAGAATGCCATGGTGCATATGAAGGAGCTGGAACAGGTGATGGCTGGCCATGAGTCCGAGAAGGAGGAGATGTCCTCCAGGCAGAAGGCGTTTCTGGCAAAGCGGGAGGAACTGACCGCCCGCCTGGCAGAGCTGGACAAGGATATGTTCCGCATCCAGGCCCAGAAGGAAAAGCTGGAGGAAAAACTGGAGACATCCACGGCCTATATGTGGTCTGAATATGAGATGACTTATTCCACGGCCCTGGAGCTTAAGAGAGAGGAATACCAGTCTGTCCCTGAGGTAAAGAAGCTCATAGACGAATTGAAATCCAGGATAAAGGGACTGGGCAACATCAATGTCAACGCCATCGAGGATTACAAAGAGGTATCGGAGCGCTACGAGTTTATGCGCACCCAGCATGAGGACCTGGTCACTGCCCAGGCCGAGCTGGAGAAAATCATTGAGGAACTGGATACCGGGATGCGGCGCCAGTTTGAAGAAAAGTTCGGTGAAATCCGGGCTGAATTCGACAAGGTCTTTAAGGAATTGTTCGGAGGCGGACGGGGCACACTGGAACTGATGGAGGATGAGGACATCCTGGAGGCAGGCATACAGATCATTGCCCAGCCCCCCGGTAAGAAGCTGCAGAATATGATGCAGCTCTCAGGCGGTGAAAAGGCCCTTACAGCCATTTCCCTGCTGTTTGCCATCCAGAACCTAAAGCCGTCCCCCTTCTGTCTTCTGGATGAGATTGAGGCGGCCCTGGATGATTCCAATGTGGACCGCTTCGCGGGATACCTTCACAAGCTGACCAGGAATACCCAGTTCATTGTCATCACCCACAGAAGAGGCACCATGGTCTCAGCGGACCGCCTCTACGGCATCACCATGCAGGAAAAGGGCGTATCCACGCTGGTCAGCGTGAACCTCATTGCGGATGACCTGGATAAATAGTGCAACTGGATAAATAGTGAAAGTTATGATATGATGATTCATATATATATTTATTGTATATAAGACCTAAATGTAAGACACAAAAAGGAGAATGATTTATGGCAGAGGGAAGGAAGGGCTTTTTCGGGCGCCTGGTAGAGGGCCTGGCCAAGACCCGCAGCAATATCGTGTCAGGGATAGACTCCATTTTCAGTGGTTTTTCCGCCATTGACGATGATTTCTATGAGGAGATAGAGGAGACCCTTATCATGGGAGATTTGGGAATCCAGACCACCATGTCCATTGTGGAGGATTTGCGCAAGAAGGTGAAGGAGCAGCATATCCGGGAACCGGAGGAGTGCAAGGAGCTTTTGATCAACAGCATCAAGGAGCAGATGGACTTAGGGGAAAACGCATACGAATTTGAGCACAGGAAGTCCGTTGTTCTGGTTATCGGCGTCAACGGAGTGGGCAAGACCACGTCTGTGGGCAAGCTGGCCGGACAGCTTAAGGACGACGGGCGCAGGGTCATACTGGCGGCTGCGGATACCTTCCGGGCGGCTGCCATTGAGCAGCTGACCGAATGGGCATCAAGGGCCGGCGTGGAGCTGATTGCGCAGCAGGAGGGATCCGACCCGGCGGCTGTTATCTACGACGCAGTGGCGGCAGCCAAGTCCAGGAAGGCGGACGTGCTTATCTGTGATACGGCCGGAAGGCTTCACAATAAAAAGAACCTGATGGAAGAGCTTAAGAAAATCAACCGCATCATTGACAAGGAGTATCCGGATGCCTACAGAGAGACTCTGGTGGTGTTAGACGGCACCACGGGACAGAATGCCCTGGCCCAGGCCCGCCAGTTCATGGAGGTGGCCGACATCACAGGCATTATCCTGACCAAGCTGGACGGCACAGCCAAAGGAGGCATTGCCGTGGCCATCCAGTCTGAACTGGGAATTCCTGTAAAATATATTGGAATCGGGGAGAAGATAGACGATTTGCAGAAATTCAACGCAGATGACTTTGTCAATGCCCTGTTCCATGTGCAGAAGCAGGCGGAGGAGAATCCATCTTGAATTTAATACATTGACGTGCTATAGTATAGGATAAAAGTAAGGGAAAGAAGGACCAAGATATGGAAGAACTGACACTGGAAAAATTTGAAGAGGCCTCCGAGCTTGTGAAAGATGTGACCACAGAGACAAAGCTGGTATACAGTGAGTATTTCTCTGCCCAGACAGGAAACAAGGTATTTTTCAAGCCGGAGAACATGCAGTACACGGGCGCCTATAAGGTGAGGGGAGCCTACTATAAGATACACACCCTGACCGAGGAGGAGAAGTCCAAAGGGCTGATTACTGCATCAGCCGGCAACCATGCCCAGGGTGTGGCCTACGCAGCCAAGCTGGCCGGCGTAAAGGCAACTGTTGTCATGCCCACCACCACGCCTCTTATGAAGGTGAACCGAACCAAGAGCTACGGCGCCGATGTGGTGCTGGAGGGGGACGTGTTCGATGAGGCCTGCGATCACGCCTATAAGCTGGCGGAGGAGTTCGGATATACCTTTGTACATCCTTTCGACGACCTGGACGTGGCTACGGGACAGGGCACCATTGCCATGGAAATCATCAAGGAGCTTCCCACGGTGGACTATATCCTGGTTCCCATCGGCGGAGGCGGTCTCTGTACCGGCGTTTCCACACTGGCCAAGCTTCTGAACCCGAAGATTAAGGTTATTGGCGTGGAGCCGGCAGGCGCCAACTGCATGCAGGTATCCCTTAAGGAGGGAAAGGTGGTGGGACTTCCTCAGGTGAACACCATTGCGGACGGCACGGCGGTGAAGCGTCCCGGCGAAAAGCTGTTCCCTTACATACAGGAAAATGTGGACAACATCATCACCATTGAGGACAGCGAGCTGATTGTGGCTTTCCTTGACATGGTAGAAAACCACAAGATGGTTGTGGAGAATTCCGGCCTTCTGACCGTGGCGGCCTTAAAGCATCTGAACGTACAGAAAAAGAAGATTGTATCTATCTTAAGCGGCGGCAATATGGATGTCATCACCATGTCCTCCATCGTGCAGCACGGCCTGATTGAGAGGGACCGTGTGTTTACCGTGTCCGTGCTGCTTCCTGACAAGCCGGGAGAGCTGGCCAGGGTATCCGCCCTTCTTGCAAAGGAGCAGGGCAATATCATCAAGCTGGAGCACAACCAGTTCATCAGCATCAACCGAAATGCTGCCGTGGAGCTGCGCATCACCATGGAGGCGTTCGGCACAGAACATAAGAATCAGATTGTATCTGCCCTTACCAGCGCGGGCTACCGTCCCAAGCTTGTAAAATTCAAGGGCACCTACAGTGAGATGTAGGCATCAGGCCAGAAGGATACAGGGGGAAACGTTATGCAGCCGGAAGAACATACGGTTACTCATACCATTAACCGTTACCGGAGTTTTCGTTATGAGTTGATTTTAGAGGGGGTAGTGGTGGGAGCCCTGGCAGGCGCCGTGGTGGTGGCCTTCCGCTATCTCATCGGTTCCGCGGATATACTGCTGAACATGATACTGGACTATGGTAAGAGCCATACCTGGTTTGTGCCGGTATGGATTCTGATTCTGGCCGTTGCCGCGTGTGTGGTGTCCCTTCTCCTTAAATGGGATTCCCTGATATCAGGCAGCGGCATTCCCCAGATTGAAGGAGAAATCATCGGGGAAATTGACGAAAAATGGTGGCGTGTGCTGCTTGCCAAGCTGGGCGGGGGCATTATATCCCTGGGATGCGGATTGTCCCTGGGACGCGAGGGCCCCAGCATTCAGCTGGGAGCCATGACGGCAAAGGGGTTCTCAAGAGCTGCCAAGCGTGTGAAAACAGAGGAAAAACTTCTGATTACCTGCGGAGCCAGCGCCGGATTGTCGGCCGCCTTCAACGCGCCCATTGCAGGCATACTGTTTTCTTTGGAGGAGGTACATAAGCATTTTTCGCCGGAGCTTCTCCTTTCCTCCATGGCGGCATCCATTACTTCGGATTTTGTATCCAGGAATGTATTCGGCCTTACGCCGGTATTTTCCTTTCACATCACCCATATGATGCCCCTTGGCACCTACGGACATGTGCTGGTTCTGGGCGTGCTCATGGGAGCCATGGGCGTGGTTTATAATACAACCCTGTCCAGGAGCCAGGATTTATACGGAAAAATCCCCTGGGGCACGGTGAAGCTTCTGATTCCCTTTCTGCTGGCAGGTGTGTTTGGGTTTACATACCGCAGCGTGCTGGGCGGAGGCCATGCCCTGGTGGAGGAGCTGTCCACGGGCGAGATGGCGCTTGGGGCACTGTGTCTGCTGCTGCTGGTCAAATTCACCTTCAGCATGATAAGCTTCGGATCCGGAGCGCCGGGAGGCATCTTTCTGCCCCTGCTTGTGATGGGGGCCATCATAGGAAGCATATATTACAATGTGGCCCTTCTTGTCAGCCCCTCTCTGAGCGGCCTGGTGGGGAATTTCATAATCCTGGGCATGGCAGGCTATTTCTCGGCCATTGTGCGGGCGCCGATTACAGGCATCATACTGATTAGTGAGATGACAGGATCCTTTTCCCATCTGCTGACCCTGTCCATGGTTTCACTGGCAGCCTATCTGGTTCCGGATATGGTTCACTGCGCGCCGGTGTACGACCAGCTTCTGCATCGCCTTCTGGCAAAGCAGAATCCGGACAAAAAGGTTACGCTCACAGGGGAAAAGGTGCTGGTGGAAGGTATGATTTACCATGGAAGCCCGGCCGAGGGAAAGAAGGTTTCAGCTATCGCCTGGCCAAGGACCTCTCTGGTAGTGTCCCTTATGCGCGGGGAGGCCGAGTTTGTGCCCAGAGGAGATACCGTGCTCAGGGCAGGTGACAAGATAGTGGTTCTGTGCGACGAGACTTCACAGGGGCAGCTTCACAGGGCGCTGCAGGAATATTGTGAGACGGTGGCTCCCATGCAGAAAGGGCAGTGACCTGTGCATGGACGGATGGAAGGAGGAATTACATGAATCGAATCAAAAGGTTTATGGGCAGAAAGGGTATTCTGCTGGCAATAGCGCTTACGGCCCTGCTGGCCGCAGGATGCGGGAGCAAAAAGGAGCCTGTTAAGACGTCTGAGGCAGAGACATCCGCCCCGGCAGAAACAGCAACAGAGCCGGAAGCCGGGAACCAGGAACTGCCCAATCCCATGGTGGAGGTAGAGGATGTCCTGGCCTTTGAGGCCATAGGCGTCCATATGGTGCTGCCGGAGGGGGCTGAGGATACCAGCTTTTTCATCATCAACCAGGAGGTGGCGGATGCCCAGTTCACTTTGGACGGTGTGGCATACACCTACAGGGCCTCGGATACGGCAGAGGACTTTGCGGGAATTTTCGAGCGATTTAAGGATGAGGCCATTGCACAGAACTATGATTACGGTGAAACCAGCCTGGAGGTCCTGATTAAGACCACGGACAGCGGCGGCCGCCTGGCTTCATGGGAGTGGGGAAGCACCAAGTACACCCTCTATACGGCAGCCCAGGTGGACGATGAAACCATCACGGATCTGACCATGAACCTGGTGGAGCTGAGCCAGTATGAAAAGTAGTTTAAAAGAGGATAGCATATGCTGGAGTTAAAGGATTTTATGCCCGTTAATTTCCTGAAAAAGGAGAAGTTTACAGGAAGCCACAACGGCATGCGTTTTCGTATGGAGAAGCTGGATTTGGAAGGTGAGGACGGCCCCCGCCTGGGTGTTACCATTTGGCCTGAGCCCTATGGCTATGACGCTACTCCGGAAGAAGAAAAGGAACAGCAAATCCTGTCCTTTGACGCGGACGGCATAGCAAAGGGAGTGGACTGGCTGAACGAGCAGTTTGAAGGCCAGAAAGCCAGATGGAAGGCTGTGAGCCGGGGTTAAAAATAAATCTGATTAGTCATTGACTTTTCGTAAAGTGTAAACTATAATAAGCCACATAAAGAAAAGCGCCGGTGCTTAGACATCCGGCGCTTTCTCTATTTTCTGCGCAGATAACAGATACACAAAGAGGTGTATTGCCGCAGCCAGGTACCGGCGGGCAATGCACCTCTTTTTGCGTATTCCCCCATGAATGCGCATCCCCAACAAAAATAAAACCTCAAGGAGGAATGTATGATGGAATTTTCAGCGGTAAACACAATTTGGGTCCTGTTAGGCGCGGCCCTGGTTTTCTTCATGCAGGCAGGCTTTGCCATGGTGGAAACCGGTTTTACAAGAGCGAAGAACGCAGGCAACATTATCATGAAGAACCTGATGGATTTTGCCATTGGTACCCCTTTGTTCTGGCTTACAGGCTTTGGCATCATGTTCGGAGGAGCGGGGGCTTTTATTGGAGGATTTGATCCGCTGGTGCGGGGAGATTATTCCGGAATCCTTCCGGCCGGCGTCCCCCTTCCCGCCTATCTGATTTTCCAGACTGTGTTCTGTGCCACGGCAGCAACCATCGTATCAGGTGCCATGGCGGAGCGCACCAAATTTATTTCTTACTGTATCTACAGCGCTGTTATCAGCGCAGTGGTTTATCCTGTATCGGGACACTGGATTTGGGGCGGCGGTTGGCTGGCCCGGATGGGGTTTCACGATTTCGCGGGATCCACAGCTGTCCATATGTGCGGCGGGGCTGCAGCCCTGATTGGAGCCAGGATACTGGGACCGCGTATCGGAAAGTACACTGAGGACGGAAAGCCAAACGCGATTCTGGGCCACAGCCTTACCCTTGGCGCCCTTGGCGTGTTCATCCTGTGGTTCTGCTGGTTCGGTTTTAACGGATGCTCCACCGTAGCCATGGACAGTGACGCGGCCGTATATTCTGCCGGCAATATCTTTGTAACCACCAACCTGGCGGCTGCCACAGCCACCGTAGCCACCATGATTATCACCTGGCTGCGCTATAGAAAGCCGGACATCTCCATGACATTGAATGGTTCCCTGGCCGGTCTGGTGGCAATCACAGCCGGCTGTGACATGGTCAGCCCGGCGGGCGCGTTTTTTATCGGACTCATAGCAGCCTTTGTGGTGGTATTCGGCATTGAATTCATTGATAAGGTGTGTAAAATAGACGATCCGGTAGGTGCCATCGGGGTCCATGGCATGTGCGGGGCCGCAGGCACCCTTCTCACCGGCGTCTTTGCGGTGGATGGAGGCCTTGCATACGGAGGCGGTTTCTCCTTCCTGGGAATACAGCTTTTAGGTGTTGTTTCCGTTATCCTTTGGGTAAGCGTGACCATGATTATCACCTTTTGTGTGCTGAAGCATACCATTGGTCTCAGGGCCAGCGAAGAGGAGGAGACAAAGGGACTGGATGTAACGGAACACAATCTGGCCAGCTCCTATGCGGATTTCATGCCAATGGTATTTATGGGAAAAGCAAAGGAAGGAGCAGCAGATACCGGTGTCCCTGTTGAAAAGGCAGTTCCGGTGGAGCATTACCCTTCGGCAAAGCCGGTATCCGCTAGTGTCAAGCTGTCCAAGGTGGTGGTGATATTCAACCAGGCCAGGTTTACCGCCCTTAAGGATGCGCTGACGGAGCTGGGAGTTACCGGTATGACCATCACGCAGGTCATGGGCTGCGGAACGCAAAAAGGCCATGTAAATTACTACCGCGGCATAAAAGTGGAGGAAGCAGCCCTTCTTCCGAAGATGAAGCTGGAAGTGGTGGTGAGTAAGGTTCCGGTGGAGGATGTATTAGAGACAGCCAAGAAAGCTCTTTACACAGGCAATATCGGAGACGGGAAGATTTTTGTGTACGAAGTGGAAAATGTAGTGAAGGTCCGTACCGGAGAGCAGGGGTATGACGCGCTCCAGGGAGAGTAAAAGAACAGAAATTATAATCTGAGATGAAATAGTAGATAAATATGGCATTGAATATGAATTATGGTATTCAATGCTATATTTTTTATGTGCCTTCTGCTATAATATAACAGAATCAGGTACGGATACAGGGGGAACAGGAATGAAGGGAAAGGGCAGCAGGTGCAGCATCCGGAATGTGGTTACGTTTGCAGGAGCTTTTATTGCCTGGATTATCGGTTCAGGCTTTGCTACGGGTCAGGAGATACTTCAGTTCTTTACCAGTTACGGATACTACAGTTATGGTGTGGTGCTGCTGAATCTCCTTGGCTTTTTATTTTTGGGCCAGGTATTGTTTACCACGGGATATGCCCACAGGGAAGAGGAGAATTTCAATCACTTCACTTTTTTCTGCGGAAAAAATGTGGGAAGGTTTTATTCATGGCTGATTCCGGTCACGCTGCTCATGATTATGGCTGTGCTGATTTCAGGAGCAGGGGCCACGATTTCAGAGTATTACGGGATAAACAGATATCTGGGTTCCATGATAATGGCTGTCATGGTCCTGTGTGCATATCTGACCGGATTTGAAAAAATGGTACGTATTGTATCCACCATCGGACCTGTCATAATCGCGTTCACCCTGATGGTGGGGCTGACAACCGTAATCCGCGGCGCCGCAAATCTCTCCCATATCCGCCAGTATGAGACCGTGCTGGGGGCGTCACGGTCTGCGCCAAACTGGCTTATCAGCTCTGTCCTTTACATATCCCTGAACTTTCTCAGCGGCAGCACCTACTTTACGGCTCTGGGGATGACGGCCCGCAGCAGGAAGGAAGCCAAATGGGGGGCTGTATGGGGCGCCTTAACTATGATACTGGCCATTGCCATCATGAATACCGCCATCCTGCTCCACTCAAAGGATGCAGCGTCCCTGGCGATTCCCACTCTGTATCTGGCCAGACATATTTCCAATGTGCTGGGCGCTGTTTTTTCCGTTGTCCTTGTCCTGGGTATGTTTTCCTCCTGCTCCACCATGATGTGGACGGTCTGCAGCCGTTTCTCATTCTCTGCGCCCGGCAGAAACAGGATGGCCGCAGCTGCGGTGGCTGTATTTGCGTTCCTGCTGGGAATGCTGCCATTCAGCCGCTTAATCAATGTATTTTATCCCTTTGTGGGATATATGGGACTGATTTATATAGGATGTGTGTCCTGTAAAGGGCTGCGGCCGCTAAAAACATACAAGAAGGGGAACAGGGATGGGAAGATTTCTGAAACATGAGTTGTCAGGCTGGAAGGCCTGGGAGATTATATGGCTGGCAGCTGCCTGCACCGTCATCACGGCCCTGTCCCTACACTGGGGTGACGACGCCCTGGGCATTACCATGGCCCTCACCGGTGTGCTCTGCGTCATACTGACCGGAAAGGGCAAGATGAGCTGCTATCTGTTCGGACTGGTGAATACGGTTCTCTATGCCTGGATTGCATTTGGGGCCAGATATTACGGAGAAGTCATGCTGAATGCCTGCTACTATGTCCCTATGCAGTTTGTGGGATGGTTCATGTGGAAAAAACACATGGACGGTAAGACAAAGGAAGTGGAGAAAACCAGGCTTACCGTTTCAAGACAGATACTGCTTCTGGTTTTGTCCGCTGTCTCCATCTACGGCTACGGGCTGGTATTGAAACGATTGGGCGGAAACCTCCCCTTTATTGACAGCATGAGCACCTGCCTGTCCGTGCTGGCCATGCTTCTCAGCGTCAGGCGCCTTATGGAGCAGTGGATAGTATGGATTGTGGTGGATGTGGTGACTGTATTCATGTGGTTTGCGGATTATCAGAAGGGCGGGACCGATATTGCCACCCTGCTGATGTGGTGCATCTATCTGTTAAACGCCATGTTTATGTTTGTAAAATGGTTCAGGGAAAGCGGGGAACATGTCAATGAAGTATAAGACGGGAATGTTCGGGGGATCCTTTGACCCCCTGCACACAGGACATATCCACGATATCATCCGGGCAGCCGCCATGTGCAGGGAGCTCTATGTGGTTATCAGCTGGTGCCGGGGACGGGAGTCCACCTCAAAGGAGATGCGCTACCGGTGGATTTTAAACAGTACCAGACATCTTCCCAATGTAATGATACGGATGGTGGAGGACCAGGCCCTTACCAAGGAGGAATATGATACGCCGGGGTACTGGGAACAGGGTGCAAGGGATATAAAGGCAGTCATAGGAAAGCCTATTGACGCTGTGTTCTGCGGGACAGATTATCTGGGAACAGGCCGGTTCGAGACTCTGTACGGACCTGAGAGCCAGGTGATTTACTTTGACCGGAGCGAGGTGCCGGTGTGCTCCACGGACATCCGCGCCTGGGCGCTGGGACACTGGGATTACATTCCCTCAGTGTGCCGGGATTACTATGCCCGGCGTGTGCTGGTTCTGGGGAGCGAGAGCACGGGAAAGAGCACCCTGGTCCGGAATCTGGCCCTGGCCTATAATACCAACTATGTCAGTGAGGCCGGCCGGGATACCTGCGATTATGCGGGCGGGGAAGATCTGATGATAGCGGAGGATCTGTACGAAAACCTGCTGCGCCAGAAAATCAATGTGATGGAGGCTGCCAAACACAGCAACCGAATCCTGTTTGTGGACACAGACGCCGTAACCACTTTGTTTTACAGTCATTTTCTTTTAGGGGATAAGCAAAAGGAGTTAACGGTGTGTACGAAGCTGGCTGAAGCCATTCATGAGACAGACCGCTGGGATCTTGTGCTGTTTCTGGAACCGGATGTGGAATTTATCCAGGACGGGACACGCAATGAAAAGATACGGCAGGACAGGGAGGGATGCAGCCTTCGGATTAAAGAACTGTTAGACCGGTACAGGGTGGAGTACCACTGTATCGGAGGCACATATCTGGAGCGTTTCAACCGTGCAAAGGAACTGATACAGGAACAAATCGGACTGGTCACAGTGTGGTGACATCTGGGAGAGGAACGCAAAAATGCATGAAGTAAAAGCCAAATCCATATTGTCGGCCAGGAATGGGATGAATCTCTACCGGGGGTGCAGCCACGGATGCATTTACTGTGATTCCAGAAGCACCTGCTACGGCATGGACCATGCATTTGAGGACATTGAGGTAAAGATAAACGGCCCGGAGTTACTGGAGCAGGCCTTAAAACGCAGGAGAAAGCGGTGTATGATTGGCACAGGGGCCATGTGCGACCCATATATGCCGGCGGAACGCAGCCTGGGGCTTACCAGGAAATGTCTGGAAATCATTGAACATTATGGGTTCGGAGTCTCTATATTGACGAAATCAGACCTGATTCTGCGGGACCTGGACCTGCTTAAGCGAATCAACAAAAAGACAAGGTGCGTGGTCCAGATGACCCTGACCACCTGCGATGAAGACCAGTGCAGGATAATTGAACCCCATGTATGCACCACCAGCCGCAGGGCCCAGGTGCTGGAGATTATGCGGGATGAGGGGATTCCCGCCATTATTTGGATGTGTCCCATCCTTCCCTTCATCAACGACACCGAGGAAAACATTCAGGGTATCATCGAGTACGGGGAAAGGGTCGGGGTCCACGGCATCCTGGCCTTTGACATTGGAGTGACCTTAAGGGATGGAGACAGACAATATTTTTACAGCAGGCTGGATGAACATTATCCGGGCCTGAAAAAACAGTACATGGATATGTACGGAAATGCCTATGAGGTGGGAAGCCCCCGCAAAAAAGAGCTTATGGCGTTTTTTAAGCGCCTTTGCAGAGAACGGCAGATGGAAACCGATATCAATAAGCTCTTTGCCTATCTTCAGAAATTCGAGGACAAGGGAGCGGGAGAGCAGCTGAGCTTCATGGACCTTATATAGAGCCTGCCTGTGATACAGGGAATATCTCGGGGCTGCCTGTCAGCTTCTCCAATACAGGCAGTTTTCCTCTATGTAAGCCTCCATTTCACCCATATCCTTAAGCCAGGACAGGTAGGAACGTATCGTACTTCCCACCAGCACATGCTGCTGGAAGGTCATGACCAGCCCATAGTGGTCAAAGACTTCCTTAAGAAGCGTTTCAAAGGTTCTGGGGACGCGGCACAGCTCCAGAAGCAGGTCCTTTATCTCCATGACGCAGTCCCTGTTATAGGAAGCCAGGGCTGCCACGTTGTAAGAGACTTCCGCGTGGGCCGGTACAAACAGGTTTGCCTTCATGGATGCCACCTTATCCAAGGTTTCCAGATAGGCTGCCACATCGTAGATAAAGGAGACCCTGTATTTTTCCAGGGTGGCGCGGCTGCTGAGACAGTCGGCCAGGAACACGGTGTCATCCGGGGTGCGAATGCCTATCATCTGGAAAAAATGGCCGGGAAGGGGAATCAGTTCCAGGTCTTTAAGCAGCTGGTCCTCTGACAGCCGGGACACATCACTGACATCGCTTTCCTGTGCCATCAGGAACTTATGACGCAGGTCCTTAAACGGATAGCCGCCGTAGAGAAAGGCCGGTTCCAGTATGGGATGTCTGGTGAACGCAGCTTCCATGCTGCTGGCATAAATCCTGCATCCGGTCTGCTGCATCAGATATTTGTTGCCGCCGATGTGGTCCGCATTGGAATGGGTGTTGATGATGGCGTAAAGCGACCACTTCTCCCGTTCCAGAATCTGGCGCACCTTGCGTCCGGCATCCTTATCATTGCCGCTGTCAATCAGACAGACTTTCTCATCATCAATGAGATACACACCTATTTTGACCGGACTGTTAATATAGAAACTTCTGGGACCGGCCTGAATCAATTCATACATGGAATTTCCCTTCCTTTCACAATTTAAATTATTACTATGATACCACAGGAACAGATTAAAAGGAAGGAAGAAAAACAGCAGAACGCAGAAACAGCAATGAAAACCGTGGGTTGATTGTAAAATCAAGTTGGACACTTGAGTAAAAAATCCATAGTGATTTTTCTCCCCGTGGTAGAATGAAGTTACCACACAATTTCTACAGAGGGAGGGCAATCACTATGGACTGCCATCATTGTATCACAGAATCCGCAGAACGCAAGAAGGGACAGCATCTTCGCATGGAAGACCGAGGAGCCATCAAAGTCCTCAAGAAGCAAGGCCTCGGCCCACGCGCCATCGCCAGACAGATAGGCTGCGCCCCGTCCACCGTTACGAATGAGCTTCGGCGAGGCACACCGGCCCGCAAGAGCAACAAGGGGAAAGCTCCAGGTTACTCCCCCACGCTGGGAGAAGCCGTCTATAGGGCCAACAGAGTGTCCTGCCACAGGCATCCGAAAGCGGGCGTCTGCAGCAACTTTACCAGCTGGGTGGTTCGGCAAATCCGGGAACACAAGTGGTCCCTGGATGCCTGCTGTGGCTATGCCAAGCGACACAGCCTGTTCGAGCCGTCGGAGATGGTCTGTTCCCGTACCCTCTACAACATGGTCTGGAAAGGGCACCTCTCCATCCAGCCAATGGAACTGCCCGAGGCGTTAAAGCGCAAAGCGAAGAAGCATCGTGTGCGAGAGAACAAAAAGCGCTACGGCACAAGCATTTCCAGCCGCCCGGAGATTGCATCTCTTCGTCTTGAAGAGGGCCACTGGGAAGGCGATACCGTGGTCGGCAAGCGAGCGGGTAAGGAGGCTGTTGTCTTTTCCTTGTTGGAGAAGAAGACGGAAACCTACCTTGCGTTCCGTATCCCTGGTAAAACCAGTGAGGCGGTGATGAATCTCATGAACACCCTCCATGATGAGTACGGAGAGCACTTCTCTCAGGTCTTTAAAACCATTACCGTGGACAACGGCAGCGAGTTCGCTGACTTCGCCCAGGTGGAGAACTGGGGCAGCAAGGTTTTCTTCGCCCATCCGTACACCTCCTGGGAGCGTCCTCAGAACGAGCGACACAATGGCCTGTTCCGGGCCTTTATCCCAAAGGGAGCTTCTATCGAGGGCTTCACTGACGAGGATATCCTCACCGCTGCTGACGAGCTGAATGGACGTCCACGGAAGAAACTCGGATACTGCACCCCAGAGGAACTCTTTGAGGCTTTTCTAGATGCTGTCTACGCAGCCTGACGGCTGCGGCAACCTCGCTCACGGATAGATCCTCCGGCTCCATCCGTGACCAAGGTTTTTACCACGGGGTGTCCAACTTGTTATTGCAATTTGCGAATGAAAACCGTGCTTGAATTTTCTGTCAGTTCCTGTATAATGATTCAGAGAAAACATGCTGACGTTCCGGCATAACCGGGTGTCAGCAAAATGACAGGAGGAAAATTACGTGCTTTTAAATGGAATAAGAGGTTTCTGCATGGCCCTGGCGGACAGCGTTCCGGGGGTATCCGGAGGAACCATTGCTTTTTTGCTGGGTTTCTATGATACATTTATTGAATCCCTGAACGACCTTATGGGCCGGGACAACGACAGAAGGAAGGCTGCCTTTTTGTTTCTGGTAAAGCTGGGAGTGGGATGGGTCATCGGCTTCTGCATGTCGGTTCTGATTCTGTCCAGCCTTTTTGAGGTTCACATCTACCGGATCAGCTCCCTGTTCCTTGGGCTTACCTTATTTGCCATTCCCATGGTGATCCGCGAGGAAAAGGAAGTTCTTAAAGACAGGTACGGAAATATTGTATTCACCCTTATAGGAGTTCTGCTGGTATTTTGCATCACCTATTTTAATCCCTCCGGCGGCGAGGGGATCAGTGTATCGGTGGAGCATCTGTCACTGGGGCTGGTGGTGTATGTATTTTTCACAGCCATGATTGCCATTACGGCCATGGTGCTGCCGGGTATCTCAGGTTCCACACTTCTTCTCATATTCGGGCTCTATGTGCCCATCATAGGTGCTGTGAAGGAATTCCTGCACATGAATATGGACTATTTCCCCATCCTGATGGTATTTGGTCTGGGCGTCGTCACAGGGATTGTGGGAATCATTAAAATCATCAAGATGTGCCTGGAGCGGTACCGTTCCCAGACCATTTACACCATCATCGGCCTGATGACAGGTTCCCTTTATGCCATTACCATGGGGCCCACCACCCTGGATGTGCCCAGGGCGCCCATGAGTCCGTCCACCTTCAGCATCCTGTTTTTCTTACTGGGCGGCGTGATACTGGCAGGGCTGGAGTTTTTAAAGGCACGTCTGGACTGATTTGTGCTTTTTTAAACTGTGCCAATAACCTGATCCTGATCTATTAATCCATTATGAATTTCCTTAACCGGCAGACAGGCCTTTCGGCCTTCTGCCTTTTTTTGCGCCATAAAGGTTATGGACGTATACCGTGACGCATACGTCAGGCTGGAAGACATATTCCGGAAGTTGAAAGAAATCAATGATTAATTTAAGCCGAACTACTGGAATCCTCTACAGTTGCATGTTATAATCAATGTAATGTTAGGATAAACAAATTATAACCTGTGGGTGATGGGATGAAGAAGTTGGCGGCAGTTAAATACAGGATTTTTCTGATTGTGACAGCAATCCTTTTGTGCCTTTGTTTTGCCTTGCCTGTGCGGGCAGCGGATAAAGTGCGGGTAGGCTGTGTGGATATCGGAGATTTCATCCAGATAGACCAGGACGGCTATGCAATAGGATATGGGGCGGATTATCTGAATAAAATAGCAGAATATACGGGATGGGAATATGAGTATATCCAGGCGCCCTGGGGAGAGTGCCTGGATATGCTGCGCAGAGGGGAACTGGATTTATTGCTCCCTGCTGAATACAGCGAGGAGCGGGCAGAGGATTTCCTTTTCAGCAGCTACGAGTGCTGTTTTGATTTTGCCGCCCTGGTTGGGCGCAAGTCGGACGAACGTCTGTATTATGATGATTACCACGGGTTCCAGGGAATACGGGTAGGCATGATTAAGGATAACTTCCTGAATCATTTATTTGACGAATATGCAAAGAATCATGGATTTTCCTATGAAGCGGTATACTATGATACCGGCACCCAGATACTGGAGGCCCTGGAGCGTGAGGATGTGGATGCCATTATCAACGGCAACATGGAATATAACATGAACCATAAGCTTCTGGCCAAGATTGATTATATGCCAGCCTACTTTATCACGTCGGTGGATAAGCCGGGGCTGATGGTGCGGCTGAACAAGGCATTGAAGCAGATTTTCATAGATAATCCCTATTACTCGGCCGGACTTTATGAAAAATATTACCATGAGATGGACCGGCAGTTTGCAGAGTTTACCCGTGAGGAGAGCCAATTCGTAAAACAGAGCAGGCCGGTATCAGTGCTGGTAGCCCGGTCCGACTATCCCTTTGAATGGTATGACGAGAAGGAAAAAACATGCAAGGGGGCCTACGTGGACTATATGAGGCACCTGTCCAAAGTGAGCGGTCTGAACTTTGAGTTTATTCCTCTGGATCCGGGTGAGGCTTTTTCGGATGAATTGTTCCAGGAAAATGCCCAGATTCGTTTAAGCATATTTAAGCAGAAAAGAGGCGGGATGTCCGGCAGTCTTAAATATACCATCCCCTACTATAACTGCAGCTTCAGCCTGGTGGGCAAAAAGGATGAGCCTCTGAATCTTTCTTCCCACCAGCGGATTGCCATGGTGGAAAAGGTGGACGGCCTGCAGGACGTATTGGAAGACAAATATCCCAAATGGGAAATTGCCACCTATGATACCCCTAAAGACTGTCTCACGGCGGTGGAAAACGGAACTGCTGACTGTGCCATGGTGTCCTCCATCAAGCTGTCGGCGGATCGGAATCTCTTGGGCATGAATCTGGTTGTGGTAGACGGCAGCACTGCTGTTGTCCCTGTTTACATAGGAGTATCAGACAATGCCAATCCCTTGCTGGCCCAGGTCCTCTCCAAATCCATCGCAAAGGCGGGAGAGGGTGCTATGGATGAGGCTGTGTATGCAACCCTTCTTTCGGGCAAGGAAAACAAGGATTTCAGCTACTTCATACAGACTTATCCATTATATTTTGCATTTGGGGTCATAGCGGTTTCTCTGCTGGGAGTGGGAATCCTGTTCATGCGTTACGACGCCCGCCACCAGAAACTGCAGAATCTGATTCTCCAAAAAAAGAATGAGGAGCTGAAGGCGGCCATTGCCATGCAGACACTGCTGAGGCGTAAGGCGCAGACTGACTCCCTGACCGGATTGAAAAACAAAAGCACTACGGAGGAGCTGTGCCGCACCTGTCTGGAACATGCGCAGGGAGACATTTGTGCCCTGTTTATCCTGGACCTGGATAACTTTAAGCACATCAATGATGAGAGGGGGCATCAGGCCGGTGATGTGGTACTCAGGGCCTTTGGTGATACCATACACAAATGTGTGCGGCAGGATGACGTGGCCGGACGCATCGGCGGGGACGAGTTCATGCTGTTCATGGGAGGGCTCAAGGATGCGGACCATCTGACACGGTTTGCGGATCGTGTATATAAGGCTTTAAAGGATAATCCTGATTTCAATGCCACCTGCAGCATGGGTATCGCAGTGGCCAGGGCCGGCAGTATATCCTATGAGGAGATGTTTGGGATGGCTGACCACGCTTTATATAAAGCAAAGGAAAACGGCAAGAATAAATACCATATTGAATATATTCAAGGTAAGACAGTGGGAGGCAGGGACTCAGAAGCCGCCGGAAACTCTGAGTCTGCCGGGGCTTCTGAAGCTGTTGCACCTTCCAGAAATGTATAGTAACCACTTACAGCCGCGGCAGTTTTTACTGCCGCGATTTTTTTACATTGATCCCTTTGGGCTGTTCTCAAAACACGTTTTTCTCAATCTGCATATAACCTTATCTGTGAATCACACATTTCGGTAATAATCCAGTACAATATTTAAAAATTCAGCACAGGCCTTTGAATGTACCGCGTTGTCCTTCCAGGCAATGGTCTGATAACGGCGGTATTTTGTATCATTGACTTTTATTTTATGGATGGTCCCATCGTTAATGAAATGTTTTGAAAAGCCCAGGTCTGAGATTAGCACCACTCCGTCATTTTGTTTGAGATGGCTGATTCGGGTAAAATAATTAGCTTTTATGATTCGTTTTGGTTTGAAACCGTAAGCGCCGCACAGCTTTTGAACAAAATAATCAGTCGTGGGATTATCGTCCCCTAATGTAATAAATGTTTCGTTCTTTAATTCATCTACCGCAATTGTCTTGCGGGCAGCATAGGGGTGCAGCTTTGAGACAAGAAGCAGTGTGGTTTCTAATTTTCCCAGTCTTTCAATCGTCCAGCCTGATTCATTAATATCCCAGCCATTCCCCATAAAAAAATCATACTTAAAATCCGAACTGTTTAATTCATCCAGAGAAATTACCGTGGAGTCCAGCCGGATATCCGGGTAGCTTAATTGAAATTCCTGGAAAAACTGATTCCATATTAACGGACTTGTAAGCGCAATACGAATCGTGTTGTCTGTTTGATGCCGGATTTCATTCATCTCATGTACTGCATCATCCATTAACTCTAAGGACTGTTTTATTTTACTATAAAAAAGCCGTCCGTTTTCATTGAGATAAATCGTCCGTTTTTCTCGGTTAAACAGCTTGACCCCTAATTCTGCTTCCAGCTTTGATATTGTCAGACTTAATGATGGCGGCGCAATCATCAGTTTTTTGGCCGTATTGCTTAAGTGCTGGCTTTCCGCCAACGCGCAAAAATAACGTAACTGAAGTAGCTCCATTATATTTCCTCCTCTAAAAAACGTTCCTCGTATTATATTATCAGTATAAGCATCAAATCGTTTTATTGCAATCTAATATTCATTTGATAATTATGTAATTTTTTTATCACTCGGTTTGTGTATAATTATATTCATAAACACAGGGAAAACACATTGGCCAATGATTAATCTGTTGTGTGAAAAAGAAAGGGGATTACAAATGGGAAGGAAAAGTAAATCACTGCCGCTTTTTATCACCGCAGCACTAATCTGGTTTGGTTATCACTGCGGAGCGGGGTTTGCATCGGGAAGACAAGTGTGGCTGTATGCGGCGCAATATGGAACTATCGGCATTGCTGCACCGCTTATAATCTGGGTTTTGAATGCTTCGTTCATGTACATTTCCGCCGAATATGCCAGACTGAAAAATGCTACGAATTACAGAGACATGGTATCTATCTACTATGACCATCCGACCGTTAACAAAATCGCGCTGTTTTTATGGGATATCTTGATTTTCATGGCAGCCATAACTGTATCGGCCTCCTGTACCGCGGGAACCGGTTCGCTGCTGCAGGATGTGTTTGGCTTTCCTTATTTTGTGGGATGCGCTGTTTTCATTGTGGGGATGGCACTGCTGTTAAGTCTTGGAAAAGGTATTTTGGAACGTTTGGGGAAATTTGGTGTGCCGTTGATTATCATTTTCTTCATCATCTGTCTGACAGCCATCGGCGCTAACATCAATCATCTTGCAGACACTGTAACAACTGCTGTGCCTGTAACGGAGATCACGTTTTCCGCATTTTTAAAGCGCTGTTTTATATACGCGATCACGCAGTGTTCTTTCTTCCAGGCCCTTAGTATTCTGGCAGGAAAATTTGAAAGCAGGAAGCAGAGTATCGCTTTCACAATTACCGGATTTTTAATGAACGGATGTGCAATGTTAGCCTGCTACCTGGCGTTGATGGCTTATTATCCGGAGATTGGGCAGTCCAATATTCCTATTTATGGAATCGTAAGCCAGTTCAAAGGAGTAATGGGAATCACCTTGACTATCGCCTACAATTTTGTGCTTATGCTGGCTTATATTACCACAGCCGGTTCCGCCCTTGTGGGTGCCCAAGCCAGATACACGCCGGTCCTGATTAAATGGATTAAGAGCGATTCCGCCTGCAGGGCACTAGTAACCGTGCTGTTTCTGGCAGGGGCCTCCCTGCTTTCAACACTCGGTCTGGACGGAATACTCAATACGGTAAATACCATTAATTCAACCTGCAGATTCCCCATATGGTTCCTTCCGTTTTTTATCTGCGGACCGATATCCATATACAAACTTACTAAAAAAGAAGATCAATAAATAATATCAAACAGGAGGTTTTTATGAAAATAACAAAGGTAGATGTATTACAGGTACAGACTCAGTTAAAAAAAGGGCACTGGCGTCCAACAGTATGCAGAATTTATACGGATGAGGGGATTTATGGAGACGGAGAGGCTGCTTTGGCCTATGGGGAAGCCCAGGATTCCGCATATGGTATTGTTCAGAATTTCGCCAGACTCATCATTGGGATGAACCCCCTTGAGCATGAAATCATATGGGATAAACTTTACCGAAGCACTTTCTGGGGACAGAATGGTGGACCGGTTATCTTCGCCGGTATCTCAGCTATTGATATTGCCCTGTGGGATATAAAGGGCAAGTACTACAATGCGCCTGTACACGAACTTCTGGGCGGAAAACGCCGTCCGCAGCTCAGAACATATGCAAGCCAGCTTCAGTTTGGCTGGGGGCCGGATGTTATTCCCCAGAGAACCCCGGAGGATTATGCCAGAGAGGCAAAGCGGGCAGTGGACGACGGATACGACTGCATTAAAATCGACTTTTTCACCTTTAAACCGGACGACGGCACCTACACGGACACAGACCGCCTTGGTCTGTTAAGCAAGGAGTACCTCAAAATGTATGAGTCCAGGCTGAAGGCTGTCCGTGAAGCGATTGGGCCTGATGTGGACATTATTATTGAAAATCACTCCTTTACAGATGCCCAGTCCTCCACTCAGATTGGCCTGATGGCCAAAAAATATGATATATTTTACTTCGAGGAGCCCACAACCCCTACGCCGCAGCTCAGCAAATATGTTCACGATAACACAGGACTGGCCATTGCAAACGGGGAACGGATTTATACAAGATGGCAGTACGCGGATTATTTTAAGGAGAATGCAATCCAGGTAATCCAACCGGATATCGGAACCTGCGGAGGCATTACAGAGGTAAAAAAGGTATGTGATATGGCATATGTATACGATGTGGGTGTGCAGGTGCACGCCTGCGGAAGTCCGATTTCAACGGCAGCGGCTCTGCAGATTGAGGCTGCAATTCCGAATTTTGTCATTCATGAGCATCACACCTATGCGTTAAGCCCATACAACAGGGAGCTTTGCATTTACGATTACCAGCCGGAACATGGCAGATACCGGGTGCCGGACCGTCCCGGTATCGGACAGGAATTATCAGAAACTGCCTTTAAAAACGCGAAGATTGTGACAATCCAATAGAGTCCATACAGAAACGGCACAGGGCAGGACGACATATATTTGTTATCCTGCCCTGTGCGTTTTTTCTATATCCTTACAAAAACAGCATCAGGACCGGAATGGTTGCCAGGGTGCAGTATTGAAGGATGCTCTTTTTCTTCTGCGGGTATTTGTTATATATAACCTTCCCCAGCAAAAAGGAGAGGATGGATATACTAACCGCCACCACCAGGATTAAGGCTGTCTGTTTCATTACCTCCGGAGTCAGGGGGTTGTTGAAGGAGTTGAAAATCATGCACGGCAGGGTAATTCTAAGGATGATGTCCACCAGCTTTTCCTTGGAGTCACGGTCAATGAGCCCCACCTTCATGCAGTACATTCCCACAGCCAGATAAACCAGAAGTATCATCTGTGCATTGAGCATTCTCAAAAAGCTTTCCATAGGTTCCTCCAATATGGTGTAAAATAACGGCACTGATTCCAGAATATGCCATATAAAGTATACCGCAATTCCCACTGCATGGCTAATTCGTTTTTCAACGAGATACAATTAGTAATTTTAATTCATTGACAGCGGCCCTTTATTAAAATATAATCATGGGTAGGCTGTTTTATTTTTATAAAAAAGAAGAGGTAATTATGCGTCGTATATCCTACATAATCACAAGTCTAATCATGGTCTTTTCAATGGCCACCATCACCGCCTTCGCAAAACCGGACTGGCCCATAGACACAGGGATTCAGTCAGAAGCCGGCATTGTCATGGATATGGATTCCGGGGCCGTGCTGTTTGCCCAGAACATACATGAGCAGAAGATTCCGGCCAGCATCACCAAGCTGCTGACAGCCCTTGTGGTCATTGAAAATACCAATGACCTGGACGCACCAGTCACATTTTCCCATGACGCCATCTACAATGTGGAATCCGGGGCCGGCAACAAGTTCAACCTGGAGGAAGGGGATGTGCTAAGTGTCCGCCAGTGTCTCTATGCCATGCTGCTCCAGTCATCCAACCAGTCGGCCAACGCTCTGGCAGAGTATGTGGCGGGAAGCAGACAGGCTTTTGTGGATATGATGAACCAGCGGATTGCGGAGCTTGGCTGTAATGAAAGCCATTTTGCCAATCCCTCCGGTTTGAACGACGACACCCAGCGCACCACGGCCTACGACATGGCCATCATAGCCAGGGCCTGTTTCCAGAACCCCACTGTGCTGGAGATTGCCTCAGCCAGGACTTCTACCATACCAGCCACTGCCAACAACCCCAATGGGCGGACTTTTTCCATTGAGCATAAAATGCTGCTGTCGGATGATTCCAACTATTATCCCGATGCCATTGCAGGTAAGACCGGCTGGACATCCCAGGCCGGACAGACTCTTGTCACCTATGCCAGACGGGAGGGCAGAGGCCAGATTGCAGTTACCCTTAAGAGTACCCAGAAAACCCATTATTCAGATACAAAGACCATTCTGGATTTCTGCTTCGCAAGATTCAAGAATGTGAACATAGCTGACAATGAAATCGAATATGTCACAGGAGACACGCCTGTAACCATTGCCGGGGAGACATATGATCCTTCGGAACTATCCATTGACAGCGGGGCGGTTATCACCATACCCCATGACGCGCAGTTTACAGATGCGGACAAGGCGCTGGAGACGGATTTGCCTGAGGACCATCCCCAGGAGGCCGTGGCCAGGCTGGTCTACACCTATAATGAGCGGAGAGTTGGAGATGCATGGATTTACAGCTCCAGGGCCCAGGCTGTTAACGCAACTCCCTCCGAGCCCGGTGAGGATACTCCCCAGGAAAGCCAGCCAGAAAAGGACGGACAGGACGTAAAAACCGGCCTTAAGCTTCCAAGGGCAGTGCTCATAGGCGGTGGTGCTGTCCTGGTCTTGGCACTGATTGCAGGCGGCGGAGTATTCTGGTTTAAAAGACGGCAGGCAGCGGAGCGGGAACGCCAGCGCATCCTCAGGGAAAAGCGCAGACAGCGCCTGGCGGACATAGGTTATACGGAAGAGGATTTTGAACGTCTGTTGGATGAACGAAGAAAGCAGCACGACATGCGCTGATTCTCCTCATGCGGCAGAAAAAAACAGCAGGAAAGAGACGCAGACAGGAGGTTTTGTGAATGGCTGTCTGCGTCTTTTTCGGTACGTTCGCCCGGACGGATCTGTCCGGGGATAGAATGAGAGGAGCGAACTTCATGGCATATTTTCCGTTTTTTGCAGATATTGAGGGAATGAGATGGCTGATTGCAGGCGGCGGAGGCGTGGCCCTGAGAAAGGTGCGGGATCTGCTTCCCTATGGAGCGGTCATTGAGGTAGTATCTCCGGACATGTCCCCTGACCTGAATGAGATGGCAAAAGACAGCGCATACGCAGACACCCTCAAGCTGACCAGAAGAGCGTTTGAGGACAGGGACCTGGACAGGGCCGACTTTGTCATTGCGGCCACGTCTGAGCCCGGCCTTAACAGCAGGATATCCGCTCTGTGCAGGTCAAAAAGGATTCCTGTAAATGTGGTGGATGTAAAGGAGGAATGCTCCTTTATCTTCCCGTCCATTGTGCGGGACGGACCTGTGGTGGTGGGAATTTCCACCGGCGGCATGAGCCCTGTCATAGCCAGGTACCTGAAGGCCAGAATCCGGTCCGTAATGCCGGACAGCCTGGGAGAGCTGACAACCCGGCTGGGGGCTTACAGAGAGACAATCAAAAACCTGTTCCCTGACTCGCCCAGGGTCCGCTCAGCCCTGTTTTACGAGCTGGCGGAGGAAGGGCTCAGCCATAACGGCTGTCTCACACAGGAACAGGCGCAAATCATAATAAACAGAAAGCTGGAACAGGAACATGAATGATATCATCCGCATTGGAACAAGAAAAAGCGCACTGGCGCTGATTCAGACACAGCTTGTAGCTGATGAATTAAGGCAGGTCTGTCCTGGCATACAGGTGGAAATCGTAACAAAGGATACCCTGGGGGACCGGATACTGGACAAGCCCTTACAGGAATTCGGGGGCAAGGGTGTCTTTGTATCTGAGTTTGAGCAGGCCATACAGGAAGGTGTCATAGACCTTGCGGTCCACAGCGCCAAGGACCTTCCCATGGAGCTGGCCCAAGGACTGACCATTGCAGCGGTATCCGGGCGGGAAGACCCAAGGGATGTGCTGGTCACCATGAGAGGCCATAAAATCCGGCCGGAGAGCGTGGTCCGTATCGGCACCTCCAGTCCAAGACGGCAGCTTCAGGCCCGGTTGATGTATAAGACACTGTGGCCTGAGGCTGCCGGGGCAGAATGCAGCACCCTCAGGGGCAATGTTCACACCCGCCTCAGGAAACTGGAAGAGGAGAACTTTGACGGTATCATCCTGGCGGCTGCCGGATTAAAAAGGCTGGGACTGCTGGAACAGGATGCCTACGAATATACGTTTCTGGCTCCGGAAGAATTCATACCGGCAGGAGGCCAGGGACTGATGGCGGTGGAGGCAAAAGCAGGAACCGCGGCCCACAGTCTCACCCTGGCCATGGACCATGCCCAGGGACGGCTGTGCCTGGAGCTGGAGAGAAGCGTCCTTAAACAGCTGGATGCGGGATGTCATGAGCCCATCGGCATCTACTCTGTCCTTCAAAACGGGCAGTTGGAGGTATGGGGAATCAGCAGCCCCAGGGGTGAGGTAAAGCGGATTCACCTGACCGGCGGTACATCCCGGAGGGATATGGAAAAACTGGCGTCAGAAGCATGGAAAGGATTGATGTGATATGGAGAATAAGGGAATGGTATATCTGGTGGGCGCAGGTCCGGGAGACCCGGCCCTGATGACCCTGAAAGGCCAGGCGCTTCTTAGCTCCTGCGGCGCCCTTGTCTATGACCATCTGGCATCCAGACAATTCCTGGAATGGGTGCCCTCTGACTGCCGCAAAATCTATGTGGGCAAACAGGCCGGACATCACTCCATGAAACAGGATGAGATAAACGCCGTTCTGGTGGAACTGGCTCTTTCAGGGCTTACGGTGGTCCGGCTAAAGGGTGGGGATCCCTTTGTGTTCGGGCGGGGCGGCGAGGAAATCCAGGCACTGGAGGCCCACGGGATTCCCTACGAAACCGTTCCTGGCGTAACATCCGCCATAGCGGTCCCGGAATGCGCCGGCATACCCGTAACCCACCGCGGGGTAAGCAGAAGCTTCCATGTGATTACAGGCCACACCCGGGACGGAGAGGATTGTCTCCCTCCTGAGTTTGAAACATACGGTTCCCTGCCGGGCACCCTGGTATTCTTAATGGGCCTGGGACAGCTTCCGGCCATTACAGCCAGGCTGATTGAGGGAGGAATGGCCCCGGACACACCTGCGGCTGTCATTGAAAAAGGCACCTTGCCGGACCAGAGGACAGTCCGGGCGCCGCTTTCCGGGATTTACGCCAAGGTCATGGAGGCGGGGATCGGCACCCCGGCCATTATTGTTGTGGGCGAAACAGCCTCCTTTGATATGAAATGCGATCTGAAATGCCGTTCTTTTGGTCCCCTGGCCGGATACAGAATCGGCATGGTTGGTACACGGCATTTTACAGACAGTCTTGGACATGCCCTTAAACAGGAGGGAGCGGTTGTCTCACCAATCCTGGAGATGAAAGTGATATCCCATGCAAAATGCCCTGCCATGCAGGAAGCCTACCGAAATCTGGCTGCATACACCTGGCTGATATTCACCAGCGCCAATGGTGTGCGCCTGTTCTTCCAGGAAATGCAGCAATCCGGCATGGATTACCGCTTGCTGGGTCATATAAAATTTGCCGTTATCGGCGACGGCACCGGCAGGGAACTGGCGAACTTCGGTTTCCACGCAGACTATATGCCGGATTCCTTCTGTGCCGAGGCTCTGGCCCGGGGACTGGCATCCATCCTTACAGACAGAGACCGCATCCTCATTGCCCGCTCCAAAGGCGGATCACCTGTTCTGACCAGTATACTGGAAAAAGCCGGACTTGTTTACGATGACATTGTTCTTTACCAGGTGGAAGGCAGGCTGGTGCGTGAACAGAGGCAGGCGGATACAGAAGAACCGGGGGATGCCAAATTGCCGGCGGAAGAGGGATTTGACTATATCACCTTTGCCAGCGCGTCCGGTGTAAGGGCTTATCTTTCAAGCGGCCTGAATATAAATCCCGGACAAAGGACAGGACAGACCAGGCTGGTATGCATCGGGGACATAACGGCAGGGGAGTTAAAAAAACATGGAATAAAGGCAGATATCACTGCCGGAACATACCATATACAGGGGCTGGTGCAGGCCATTGCAGATGACGCCATATCCCGCGAAGCGGAAGGTTCTGCATCCGTATAACCTGTAGTTATGAAAAATATATAAATAAAGTATAAAAAAAGTGTTAAAATATCATTGATTTCTCTGTGTTAAAGTGGTAAACTTCTTGACATCAAGAGTTTGATACTTGAGAAAAGCAATGACTGGGACATGTCATGGTTTCAGATTCCGGCACAGAGAGCAGCCCGGCTGGTGGAAGGGCGCGCGAGAGGAATCATGGCCTCACCCAACAGCTTCTGTTCTGAACCCCTTTCCCGAGAGAAAGGCCAGTAGGGATGGACGGGTTTCTTTCCGTTAACAAAGATTCCGGCTGACTGAGAGCAGCAGGAACTTAAGGGGCTGTCCTTTTACGGGGCGGCAAACAGAGTGGTAACGCGGATTGATTCGTCTCTGCATCGCAAGGTGCAGGGACCTTTTCTTTTTACGGGGCCGGTTATTGTTCTTTTCAGTGCAGGGGGCTTAAGCAGGACGCAGAGGCATTTCCCGGAAAAACTCTTTGAAACCTACTTTATATACGTGAGGAGACTTGATGATGAATGGTTTAGTTATGATGCTTTTAGCCGTAGTGGTATTAGGCGGTGCCTATCTGATTTACGGCAGATATCTGGCAAAGAAATGGGGCGTTGACCCCGATGCAAAGACCCCGGCCTATGAGATGGAGGACGGTGTGGACTATGTGCCGGCTGATACCAACGTGGTGTTCGGCCACCAGTTTGCCTCCATTGCAGGAGCAGGCCCCATCAACGGACCCATCCAGGCCGCTATGTTTGGCTGGCTGCCCGTTATGCTGTGGATTCTTCTGGGAGGCGTATTCTTCGGCGCGGTTCAGGACTTTGCCGCCATGTATGCTTCTGTCAAGAACAAGGGCCGTTCCATTGGCTACATAATCGAGGTTTATATCGGCAAGCTCGGCAAAAGGCTGTTCCTTTTATTCACCTGGCTGTTCTCCATCCTGGTAGTGGCTGCCTTTGCTGACATTGTGGCAGGCACATTCAATGGTTTTGATGCAGCCACAGGCGAGAGAATCGCTGCTAACGGAGCCGTGGCCACTACATCTCTTTTATTTATTGCATTTGCAGTGGTACTGGGATGCTTCCTGAAGTATGGAAAATGCAGCAAGCTGGTAAATACCCTGGTTGCCATCGGACTACTTGTTCTGGCTGTCGCCCTTGGACTGGCATTTCCCGTCTATGTGCCCCAGAGCGCATGGCTCATTTTCGTATTCCTGTATGTGATTGTTGCCTGCGTGACTCCTGTATGGGCTCTGCTTCAGCCCAGGGATTATCTGAACAGCTACCTGCTGCTGGCCATGATTATCGGTGCGGTTCTGGGAATATGTGTTTATAATCCGGCCATCAACCTTCCCTCCTTTACATCATTTGTGTTTACAGATGCAAAGGGAAATATTTCCTATCTGTTTCCAACCCTGTTCGTTACAATTGCCTGCGGTGCCGTATCCGGCTTCCATGCGCTTGTATCCTCCGGAACAGCCAGCAAGCAGATTAAAAATGAAAAGAACATGCTGCCGGTATCCTTTGGCGCCATGCTGTTAGAAAGTCTTTTGGCCATTACCGCGTTAATTGCTGTCGGTGCGCTGGCTACCAGTGAAGGCCTTCCAACCGGAACACCTCCACAGGTATTTGCCAAGGCCATTGCCATGTTTCTTACCACATTGGGAATGCCTGATTCCATCAGCTATACACTGATCACGCTGTCCATTTCCGCCTTTGCCCTGACCAGCCTGGATTCCGTGGCGCGCGTGGGACGTATTGCTTTCCAGGAATTTTTTACCAACGACGATATTGACCCGTCAAAGCAGAGTTCCCTGAACAAGGTGCTGACTAACAAATATTTCTCCACCATACTGACCCTGGCTCTCTGCTACGCATTATCCAGGGCAGGTTACGCGAGCATCTGGCCTCTGTTCGGCTCTGCCAACCAGCTGCTTTCCGCACTGGCCCTGATTGCCTGCGCCGTATTCCTGAAAAAAACACACAGACAGGGCGTCATGCTCTGGGGGCCCATGGTTATCATGCTGGGCGTCACCTTTACGGCCCTGAGCCTTAAAATCAAGGACCTTATATCGGCCCTGTCAAGCCAGTTTGTATTCGGCAACGCGCTTCAGCTGGTGTTTGCAGTTCTTCTTCTGATTCTGGGCGTGATTGTTGCCTTTGAGGGCATCCGCAAGCTTTTGGATAAGGATACAGAGGCAGATAAGGCAGCTCCGGGCAAGGGTGTGACTGCGTAGAGGGCGTGACCGCCGCATTGTTTATCTGCAATAAAAGGATGCAAACTCTGTAAAGAGAACATGCATCCTTTTATTGTGTTTTAAGCAGAACCCATCCGGGGATGTTGGCAGGGGATTTTTTGGAAAACCGTTCAATTTCTATGTTCATTTTACTTGAAAAGCCAGGACAGGTAATGCATAATGATAAAAGATGAACCTTCTGATATCTTACTGTAACAGCTTCAGCAATACGGATACGGGTTCAGGAAAGCAGGATTTCACATGAAACACAGATACAAATGGCTCCGCATACTGGCCGCTCTCGTTGTCATGACGGTTTTTGCTGCCGGTATCATGGCTTATCTGATATGGAACGGACAGATTCTCTTAAACAATCCTTCAAAAACACGTTATCCGGTACGGGGTGTGGATGTGTCCCATTACCAGGGCGAAATTGACTGGAAGGTGCTGGGACGGCAGGATATTGATTTTGCTTACATCAAAGCCACAGAGGGCAGTTCCCATGTGGATGAGAAATTTTCTCAGAACTGGTCTGAGTCGGCCCTGTCCGGCCTGGCTGTGGGAGCATACCATTTTTTCAGTTTTGACAGCAGCGGGAAGGACCAGCTGGCGCATTTCATCCAATGTCTGCCTGACAGGGAAGGAATGCTTCCGCCGGCAGTTGACGTGGAGTTTTACGGTGACAAGGCTGCCAATCCTCCAAATCCGGCGGACGTGGAGCAGGAGCTGGGGACCTTGCTGGAAGGACTGGAAGCACAGTACGGGATGGTCCCTGTAATCTATGCCACAGAGGAATCCTGGAACCTGTACATCCGCGGAAGGTTTGACCGGTATCCGCTCTGGATTCGCAACGTGAAAACAAAGCCCCGCACCGAGGGGGAACCATGGCTGCTGTGGCAGTATACCAACCGCCAGCGTCTTGGGGGCTATGAGGGAGACGAGACATTCATTGATATGAATGTGTATTGCGGGAGCCGTGAACAGTGGGAAAACTGGTACGGGAATCGTAATAAATCGTAAGGAGTGCCCAAAGACTTTTCTTACTTCTCCTGCTATACTTTTGACAAAGGCCATTGGCGGGATTAACCCGGTTTGAAACAGATAAAGGGGCAGGTAAGGAGGAGCAAATATTTTATATGGAACCAACAACAGAAGAAAAAAACGGACAAAACCAGGAGGACAGACAGGATACAGAACCAAACAACAACAAACCTCATAAGCCGGGAAAGGGCAGATACATGATTGTGTCAGCCCTGATCGGCATACTGGTTTTAGCTGCCGTTCTGGCTGTATTCATGACAAGGAACAGGGAGACCGGCAGCGTAATAGCCGGGATGGATTACCACGAAGCTGCTGTGGATAATAAAATCTATACCTCGTATTCCCAGCATGATACGCGCTGGAGCAGCAATCCTCTGGGCAGTTCAAAGGACACCATGGGAAGTTCCGGATGTCTGACCAGCTGCATCGCCGCATCCCTGACCGCTCAGGGGGTGCACAGTTTTTCGCCGGGGGAACTGAATCAGATTTTCAATGAAAATAAGGTTTATAATGACCGCGGAGCCATTGTGTGGAAGGAACTGGAGCAGGCATTGCCCTATGCCAGAGTCCGCCTGGACTGCGGTACCACCAGCGAGAGCATCGACCGCCTGCTGGATGAAAAAATGTATCCCATTGTAAAGGTAAAGCGTAAAAGCGGGGCCGTGCACTGGATTATGCTTACGGGTACAGAAAAGGATACTCTCGATATCACAGCCATGGATCCCATTGACGGTTTCGTCCATATGAGTGATTATGATAACCGTATCTATGGCATCAGGGTGGTAACCGGCAGCGGGAAATCATTGGAAACAACAGGAGAGGAGGCGGAAGCATCAGGTAAACCCGATGAAGTTTCCGGCACCTTGTCTGGACAGGGACAGGATAAAACCGGTAAAACAGAGGACAGGGATACAGCCCCAGTGACAGGCAGGGCGGAGGAAGGCTTCTGGAAAACAGAGGAAGCCTTTGCACGCAAGGAGATTCAGCCTGTATCCTTAGAAGAACTTGGAAAGGCGCCTGATGCGCAGGGCATAGTATTTTTATCAGCCCTTTCCCAGAATAAATTCCGTCTCTACGGCTATGCAGAACCGGCAGGACATTACAACGGTATTTACATCACGGATTGGGAGGGCAACATGAATTCCTTTCCCTCCATTCCCTATACTTCTCCCCGGTTGATTCTTCCTAAAATGGGATGGGACCAGGAGAACGGCATATTGAAAGCCTCTTTTCATACCATGACCGGCACTTCCTTGTCCAGAGAGCAGTTTTATGCCTTCCTGCGATATGACACAGGACATCTGGAACCATATGAATTCCGGGAAGAGGATTATGAAAAACAGCTGGACCGGCGTCTGTCCTATAAACTCGACAAGGAGAAAAACATGGTCACATTCTACGATGAGTCGGAAAAAATCGTATCCTTACCCTTAGAGGACCTGGACAGCAGCCGCATCCGGGATGTCATTTATACGGATTTTGTGGCCTTTAATCCGAATCAGCCCGTGACTATGGCATTTACCCCTGGTTTTATAATAGAAGGAATGATGGCCCCTCAATACCTGGAGTCGGATGTCCGTCTGGAAGCAGCCATTGATGTCATACGCGATTCGGATTCCAGCGGAGCAGATGTGGTGAAATTCCATATCAGGGACATTGAAAAGGGCGGGGACTGATTACGGGATTCGATTGCCCTTCACGGCATTTGAAAATATTTTTGATATATAACAGCATTTTACACTCAATTTCCTCAATTTTCCTCAATTTCTCTTGACTTGGAGTTGACTTTAAGTTGTAGACTCTCATTACAGCTTAACAACAACATTTCAAGGAGGACAATCATTATGTCTATTGTTTACATGACAAGGGAAATCACGCCGGAAAGTCTGGTCCGGATTTACCGCGCATTGGGTGTCGCATTACCCGGCAGCGCAGCAGTAAAAATCTCCACAGGTGAGCCGGGCGGCCGCAACTTCCTGCAGCCGGAGCTTATCAGGAACCTTGTACAGGAACTTAAGGGCACCATTGTGGAGTGCAACACAGCCTATGAGGGAAAAAGGAACACTTCCAAAGCTCACTGGGAGACCATGCGGGACCATGGGTTCACAGCCATTGCTCCCTGCGATATCCTGGACGAGGAGGGCTATATACCCCTTCCGGTAACAAACGGTCATCATCTGAGGGAAAATTATGTGGGATCCCATCTTCAAAACTATGATTCCATGCTCATGCTTTCTCATTTCAAAGGCCATGCCATGGGAGGCTTTGGCGGGGCTTTAAAGAACATGTCCATTGGTCTGGCATCCTCTTACGGCAAAATATGGATTCATTCTTCCGGCACCAGTACCCGGTTTGAGGATGTATTTACAGCGGACCACGATTCATTCCTGGAATCCATGGCGGACGCGGACCGCTCCGTCATGGACTATATGGGCCGTGAAAATATAGTGTACATCAATGTGGCCAACCGTTTATCCGTGGACTGCGACTGCGACGCCCATCCCCATGACCCGGAGATGGGGGACATCGGTATTTTCGCATCCGTTGATCCTGTGGCCCTGGACCAGGCGTGTGTGGATGCAGTATACGCTTCTGAGGATGACGGAAAGGCTGCCCTGATAGAGCGCATAGAATCCCGGAACGGGATATATACAGTGGAGGCAGCCCATTCTCTTGGCCTTGGCAGCCGCAGATATGAGCTCAGATGTATTGATTCACACAAAAACTGATCCATACAAGATTACCGGGTAAAGGAGTTGATGAAGGTTGACTATTGCAGAAGTCAGCAGACAATATGACATATCGGCCGATACACTGCGCTACTATGAACGGATCGGCCTTCTACCCCATGTGGGCCGTACGTCCGGCGGCATCCGCAATTATTCCGAGGATGACTGCCATTGGGTGGAGTATATCAAGTGCATGCGCAGCGCAGGGGTTTCTGTGGAGACATTGCTGGAATATGTGACATTGTTCCATCAGGGAGCTTCCACCATCCAGGCCAGAAAGAACCTCCTTCTGGAACAGCGGGAGCAGATTGCTGCCCGAATCAATGAGCTGAACCAAGTCCTGGCAAGGCTGGACTGGAAACTGGACGGCTACGAGGAACGGATGCTGTCATACGAGGAGCATTTAAAATAAAATTCAACCGGGCATGGAAAAGCCTTATATTATAAGGGTGCAACAGATTATTGCGTGACACCGGAACCAAAAGCAGATAATATGAATTCAGAACAAAGACTATTATAAAATGGTTCCCGGAGGTACCGCTATGAAAAATACAGTAGGAAAGAATATTGTAAAATTGAGAAAGGAACAGGGGATGTCCCAGGAACAGCTGGCCCAAAAGCTTCACGTCACCCGGCAGGCCGTGTCCAATTGGGAAACAGGCAGGAGCCAGCCGGATCTGGATATGCTGGAAGCCCTGGCAAGTGCCTTTGGAACCGATATTCTTGTAGTCATATACGGTCAGATGCCAGCCGGCGAAGATGAGGAAACCAGGTCTGCCGTCAGAAAGCGTCACCTGAAAAAGGCCGTGTTCTGGGGCATCCTGACCCTGGCCTCATACCTCATTCTGACAGCGTTAGGACGGCATCTGGATGTGCTAAAAACCAGGACATACAATTCCATGCCTTATATCCTGCTGCAGACATCCGTCATGCCTCTTATAAGTATGGGATTTGCTGTCAGCCTGATGCATGTGCTGAATGTGGCAGGCACTGTACGGATAACCGAGTCAGCCATAAGAAAAAAACTCCTTGTGGTGGGAGGGCTGTCAGCCGCACTCTACATGCTCTGTATGCTGTGGCTGTTTGTCCCCCTTCCGTTATTCCCGGGAGCCCCCCTGTGGATTTGGCGCATGTCCTTTTCCGTTATCCCCCATATCCTGTTTTTTTCCATAGGACTGCTTCTTTACCTCGGACTGGACCATGACAGCGAATGAAAAACTTTGCCGGGAGACTGGCTGTTTAAACATTATAACAATCCCAGTCACACACGCCGTACATTCCCGATAAGGAGGATACCACATGATAAGCGTCGAATTTCACAACACAGTGGATGATTCCCTGCTGAAGTTTGCAGTCATCCTGTCCCGATACCAGGGGAAATGGCTGTTTTGCCAGCATAGGGATCGGGATACCTACGAGTGTCCCGGAGGCCGCAGGGAAGCAGGGGAAAAGATAGAACACACGGCCCGCAGGGAATTATACGAAGAGACTGGTGCAGTGGGCTTCACCCTGACGCCGTTAAGCGCATATTCGGTCCGTGAGACCGCTGGAGACCCTGATACGCCTGGGATAAGCTACGGAATGCTCTATTACGGCCACATTACAGAGCTGGGCCCCATACCGGAGGGGTATGAGATAGCCCGCACCGCACTGTTTAAAAAACCGCCCGCCAACTGGACCTATCCTGACATCCAGCCTGTCCTTCTCGGATATCTGAAAGCCTGGCTCCGGGAGTCAGGAGATAGCGGGGCCAATGATTTCTGATTGTCACTTCCGGTGTTTCCTGTTATAATGATAGGGAAATACGGAGGTTTGTAAATGATACTGATGAATGAAATACCAGACCGGTTCTGGAGCCTGTTCCGCTCTGTCAACCGGTCTACTTACATAGAGGCACTTCTTAAAATCAACGAGGAGTATGAGTACAGCAATTACTTTCTCAGCAGGGAAGTCTGCATCCAGCTTTTAAGTGAATATTTCTCCCGGAAAAAATATGTTATATGGCAGGACGAGACCGAGGATGACTGGGATGAACTGGAACCGCCTGCCACCAGGGTTCTTAACTGGCTCCTGAGGACCGGCTGGCTCCGCAAGGTGGATGATTACGCCAGTATGACGGTCAACATCGTCATTCCGGATTACGCCGCAGTGATGATTGAGGCATTTTCACGTTTATTAGGCGATGATGAGGATGAGACCCAGGTTTATATCCAGAATGTCTATGCCATTCTATTTTCTCTGAAAAACGACCCCCGCTCCAGCGTCAGCCTGCTAAATACGGCTCTCATAAACACGAAAAAACTGAACAAGTCCCTTCAGGACATGCTGCACAATATGGATAAGTTCTTTGGCAGCCTGCTGGAACAAAAAAATTACGGGACCCTGTTAAAGGAGCACCTGGAAGGATACGTGACGGAAATCGTCAATAAAAAATATCATATATTAAAGACCTCGGACAATTTTTATCTCTACAAGACAGATATTAAATCCTGGATAGCCGCCATGCGGGAGGACAGTTCCTGGATAAATAAAATGTGCGCAAAAAGCGCGGCTTCAACCAGAGGCCAGAAAAAGGCCCCCCTGACAGAATACGATATTGTGGAGAAGCTGGACCAGCTGGAACGCGGGTTCGACGATATAGAACACCGCATCTCCAACATGGACAAGGAGCACTCCCGTTACGTCAAGGCAACTGTCACACGCCTCAACTACCTGTTAAACCAGGAGGACAACATGAAGGGGCTTGTAATCAGGCTTTTAAACCATCTGTCGGAATACGGCTGCCCGGAAGAGGACCTGACAGCTGTAAGCGCCAGGATGAACCTGTCCCAGATGACCATATTGTCAGAAAAATCCCTGTACAAACGGCGTAAGACCAAGGCAGACTTTACAGAACAGTTAAAGGATGAGGAAGAATCCGAGGAGCTGTCCATGGAGGAGGTTCTGAACCTGAACAAGGTCAGGAACCGTTACAGCCAGAAGGAGATTGAAGCCTTTATAGAAGGCAGCATGACAGACGGAAAAATGGTGGTGGACGAACAAACCATACATTCGGACCAGGACTTTGAAAAACTGATACTGGCCTATGACTATTCCACCAGGAGAAAGAGTCCTTATAAGGTGGAAGAGGAAGATTCGGAAATGGTGCACTGCAAAGGTTATACCTATCCGCGGCTGGTATTTGTCAGGAGGACAAGATAGTGGAAAACATGGAATTGGAAAACAGCATGACAGACATCGCGCCGGCGGCCGGATACACCGGAAACGGTGTTCCTTACTACGACAATCTGATGCAGTCGGAGCAGATGGAAGTGACGGAAATCATCCGTCTCCTGTGGCGCCAGACCTTTATACTGGAACACAAATATGACAAGCGCACCGGAAGATTCCAGTACAACAGAGACTACCGGGTATGCAGCAAACACCTGGAATTTATGAAGAATTATTTTGCCATCAGCGGAGTGGAGCTGCGCGAAAACAGCCAGATGGGCGTCATGTACATCCAGGGTGAAACTGTGGTGGGAGACAAGCTGCCCCGCCTGGCCACCCTGTATCTGCTGGTGCTGAAGCTGATATACGATGAACAGATGGAAAGCGTTTCCACCAGTGTCAATGTCTATACATCCCTGCGGGAAATCCACGAAAAGCTGGGCAATTACAGGCTGTTCAAGAAGCAGCCCGCTCCCACGGATATCCGCCGGGCAGTGACCCTCCTGAAAAAATACCAGGTCATAGAACCTTTGGACCTGCTGGAGGACTTAAAAAGCGAAAGCCGCATGATTATATATCCCTGCATCAACGTGGTGCTCATGGGAGACGATGTGCGCTGCCTTCTTTCCTCCTTTGAGGATGATTCGGATGAAAGCGGAGTCCAGTTGAAAGCTGATTTGGAGGAGGAAGAACCGGATGCCACGGACGAAATGACGGAGGATGAAATGGCGGAGGATGAAATGTCACAGGATGAGATGACGCAGGATGAAATGACACAGGGTGAAATGACATCTGAGGAAGGAGAACCATGGAACAGAAAATAGCAAACGATCGTTTTCTCGCCCTTTCCAGGATATGCTTGAATAACTGGCACTATATAACCAAAAGGACCCTGTCCTTTAATGATGAAATTAATTTTTTTACCGGACATTCGGGCAGCGGCAAATCCACAGTTATAGACGCCATGCAGATTGTGCTCTATGCCAATACGGACGGCAGGGGTTTCTTCAACAAGGCGGCTGCCGATGACTCTGACCGCAGCCTGATTGAATACTTAAGAGGTATGGTAAATATCGGTGAAAACAACGAGTTTTCCTATCTGCGCAACCAGAATTTTTCCTCCACCATTGTGTTGGAGCTGAAACGAAGCGATACGGGCCAGTGCCAGTGTGTGGGAATTGTCTTTGATGTGGAGACAGCCACCAATGAGATATCCCGCCGTTTCTTCTGGCACAAAGGACCCATGTGGGAAAATGGCTACAGGGGCGGGAAACGGACCATGTCCATCGTGGAAATAGAAGACTATCTTGAGGCGAATTACAGCCGGGAGGATTATTTCCTGACCTCCCACAACGAGCGATTCCGCCGCATACTCTATGATTCCTACCTGGGGGGCCTGGACTCTGAAAAATTCCCCCTTCTCTTCAAGCGGGCCATCCCATTCAGAATGAATATCAAACTGGAGGATTTTGTAAAAGAATACATCTGCATGGAGCAGGATATCCATATCGAGGACATGCAGGAAAGTGTTATGCAGTACGGCCGCATGAGAAAGAAAATAGAGGACACATGTGCGGAAATCCAATCCTTAAAACAGATTGAGGACAGATTCATAACCTATGCTGACAAGGAACAGCAGATCGAAAAATGTTCCTACTTTGTGCAGAAATTGGAGATTCTGCAGCTTCAGTCAGAGGTCCGTACCCTGGCTGACAGGGCAAAGCTGGCAGGAGAGGACCTGAAAAAGCAGGTTCAGGCCAGAAGCTCAGTGGACGAACAGATTGGCGAGCTGACCCGGCAGAGCGACGAGCTGCTGCGCCGTATTGCCTCCACAGGATATGAGGAGCTGAAAAGCCAGCTTAAGAGCCTGAATGAACTGTTGGAACAGCTGGGAAAAAGCGAAGCCAGGTGGAAGCAGACCGCAACCGCCTTAAAGCGCTGGGAGGAAGAGGACATCACCTCCAACCAGACCCTTTGGGATATGGAGGAATTTGAAAACCGCACCATTGACCTGGAGACATTGGAACGACTGAAAAAAAACATGGTATCCATGCGTACAGATACGGAAAAACAGCATCAGGAAACTGCCGCCGCTGTCAGAGAGCTCAAAAAGCAGGAAAAGCAGACAAGAGATGAACTGGAAAAACTTCGTTCCGGCAGCAAAGCCTATCCCAAATACCTGGAAAATGCCAGGAGCTACATCCAGCGCCGCCTTCTGGAGAAAACTGGTAAGAGCGTGGATGTGCATGTGCTGGCCGATCTGCTGGACGTAAAGAGGGATGAGTGGCGCAACGCGGTGGAGGGCTATCTGGGAAACAATAAATTAAATCTGGTGGTAGCTCCTAAATACGCCAGATCCGCCCTGGAAATCTACGGGGAACTGGATAAAAAGGAATACTTCAATGTGGCTGTGCTGGATACGGAAAAGGCATCCCAGAACCAGCCCCAGGTACAAAAAGGCGCCCTCTCAGAGGAAGTGACTGTGAGGGAGTCCTACTTAAAACCCTATATAGACCTGCTGCTTGGAAAGGTTATCAAGTGCAATACCATAGAAGAATTAAGGGAATGCCGTATCGGCATCACCAGCGGCTGCATGCTCTACCACACCTTCCGCCTGCAGCATATCAACCCGGATAACTACACTAAATTTGCCTATATCGGCAAGGACAGCGTCAGGAGGCGTATCCGTCTTCTGGAGCAGGAACTGGCGAGCCTGGAGGAAAAGAAAAAGCCTTTGGATGAAACGGCCAGGGAGTCCCTTAGAATCCTGGCCCTCCCCTGGCTCTCAGCCGAACCCGCGGAATACATGGACTGGCTGAATGACATAAACAGCTACAAAGCCAAGGAGCGTGAAAAGAAAAAACTGATACAGAAGCTGGAGCTTTTAAAGGAGCAAAATGTAGACCAGTTAGAACGGGACCGCCAGGCGGTTATCACGCTCTGCGACGGTAAAAAGAGGGAGAGGGACAGCCTGAATGTGCTGATCCGTGACAAAGAGCGGGAGATAGAAGGGTGCCGGAATAAGTCCATTGACAGCCAGTCCCTTCTCACGTCAAAGGAACGGGAGTTAAAGCAGAATCCTGACTATGACAACGAACTGTCAGCCTATCTGTCCTCCAGGGATACGGTGCGCTATGACAGGGAAAAGGAAACCTTCATTGCCAGGTGCAGCAAACTGTCTGAGGCCAGGGAAGCAGCTTTTCAGGCGCTTCTGGCCGTCAGGACCAGCTATATCAGGACTTACCCCAACCGCAATTTTACGGTAAACGCCAGAGATAATGCTGCCTATGACCGCCTTTTAAGCGACCTGAAATGCGATAATCTGGAAGAATACAAGCAGAAAGCCACGCAGCAGGCCAAATCCGCGGTAGAACATTTCCGGGATGACTTTATGTATAAAATCCGCAGCGCAATCCGGGAGGCCCTGATACGCAAGGATGAGCTGAACCGCATCATCAGCCGCCTGGATTTCGGAAAGGACAAATACCAGTTTGTTATCGGCCGCAACAAAGGACCTGACGGGCGTTTCTACGATATGTTTATGGATGATTCACTGGACATCAATCCGGCCGACCTCAATTATTCCTATGAAAACCAGATGGACCTGTTTACCATAGAACATGAAAAACAGTATGGGGATTTGATGAATGAACTCATCAGTATTTTCATTCCCCCGGAAAACGCCACCCCGGAGCAGATGGACGAGGCCAGGCGGAACATGGATAAGTATTCAGATTACCGCACCTACCTGTCCTTTGACATGCAGCAGCTTATACAGAATGAAGACGAGGTAATCAAAATACGGCTGAGCAAAATGATTAAGAAGAATTCAGGCGGAGAAGGACAGAACCCGCTGTATGTGGCTCTTCTGGCCAGCTTTGCCCAGGCCTACCGCATCAATCTGCCCTCCAAGGTGGAGCGCAATCCAACCATACGTCTGGTGGTGCTGGACGAAGCATTTTCCAAGATGGACGGGGAGAAGGTGGCCAGCTGTATTGAACTCATCCGCGGCCTTGGGTTCCAGGCCATCATCAGCGCCACCAATGACAAAATCCAGAATTACGTGGAAAACGTGGACAAGACCTTTGTCTTTGCAAACCCCAACAAAAAGTCCATATCCATCCAGGAATTTGAACGGGAGCGCTTTGTTGAGCTGATGCAGGATATAGAAGATGGGGATGAATTTGCGGAAACGTTATAATAACCGTCATTATAAAAAGGGAGGGGAAACCGATTATGAATGCACCGCTGGAATGTATTATCCAAAAATACGAGAAGAGTACTGTGGACTGGAAGAAAGGTATGAGCGGAAAACGCTCTGTCATATTCAGGGAACAGGATTTTAAAGAGACAGGAAAACGGGACTTTATGAACCAGCTTATGGAACTGGAAATGGAAGGGCTGGTGAAGGTCAAATGGTATCAGTACGGTATCGAAGCGGAGAAGGCGTGGTACAGCCTGGAACAGATGGAGACTATATACCAACGACTGGGAAAAATACCGAAGTTCAAGCGTATCAATAAACTGAAAGAAGAGGTGGACCAACAGCTTGCTTTGATACAAAGCCAGTGGATACGCAGCTATTACCAATCCTTTCTCCAAAGTCTGGATAAAGGAGATGTTCCCAAAGCACTGGATACCCCAAAACGGGAACTGCTGTTTACTTGTTTCAAGGCCATAGATTGTCTACAGGAACCAGTCTACAAAAGGATTTTCAGTAAAAAATATCTGGGTAAATCCAAGGCATTTGAAAAACATCTGCAATCCAAAGTCTTATCTGCTGCGAGGGCTTATCTGGACACGGTAAATGATGACATGGATGACCGGCAGGTACTGGATCAGCTGATGATTAACGGCTATGCCCAAGAGTTAGCCGTGAAAGGAAACCTGATTATTGAACTGGCAGGAAACAAGATAAATCTTTCCCTGTTTCCCAGTGGATTTGTCTTTAATAATCAGACGCTCAGAAGCGCATCTATCCCACCGGAGCAGTCCATTTCAAAGGTGATTACAGTGGAAAATAAAGCGAATTATGAAAGCATGCCCTATGAGGAAGGGACTCTAATCATATATTCACACGGATACTTTTCTCCGGATGAGCGTGCGTTTCTGATTCAGCTGGAACGGGTTTTGTCCGGCATTCATACTTCCTGTGGGACGGCCTATCTCCACACAGGCGACTTGGATTATGGTGGAGTTAAGATATTTCAATATATTAAGAAACGCATTTTCCCGAAACTGTATCCATACCTTATGGATACACAAACGTATGATCAGTATATGGCCTACAGTGAACCTATAGAAACCAGTAAACTGGAAAAACTCCAGCGGACAGCCGAACCGCTCCTCCAGCCCCTCATAGACAAAATCTGCGCTGAAAAACAGGTGATAGAGCAGGAATCCTTCCTGTTTTGAACATTTATTTATACAAAAAAGTAAAAAAAGTTTGCAAAAAATCTTAAAATGGAATAAAATAGTAAAAATACCACTTTTACAGGAGGAATTTTATAAGAGAAAATCAAACAGTCGAAAGGAGAGGTTTTGCATGATTGAAACAAAGGAATTTATGGACAACTTGAGCCAGTGGTCAGACATTTGTCTGAGCGATGAGAGGATTGATTTGGAACTGTATGAAAAGTACGACGTGAAGCGTGGGCTCCGTGATAAAAACGGAAACGGCGTGGTAGCGGGTCTGACGAAGGTGTCCAAAATCGAAGCCAACAAAGTAGTGGATGGAGTAAAGGTCCCCTGCGAAGGAAAACTATTTTACAGAGGTTATAATATCTATGATTTGATTGGCGGTGTAGTGAGAGAAAACCGATATGGTTTTGAAGAAATTGCATACCTGCTTCTGTTCGGAGAACTTCCTAATGCAGATCAGCTTACAAAATTTAAAGAAAGCCTGGCATTCAGCCGTACACTTCCCACAAATTTTGTCCGTGACGTAGTAATGAAAGCACCGACAAAAGATATGATGATATCCCTAAGCAAGAGTATTCTCACCCTGGCTTCCTATGACGAGAAGGCCTGGGATATTACGGTTCCCAATGTACTCAGACAGTGCATGATGCTCATTAGCGTAATGCCCATGCTGGCTGTGTACGGCTACCATGCCTATAACCATTATGAGAGGGACGGCAGCATGTACATACACCGCCCGGACGAGAATCTCTCTACCGCAGAGAATCTGCTCCGCCTTCTGAGGCCCGACATGAAGTACTCGCAGGTGGAAGCCCATGTACTGGATTTGGCGTTAATCCTGCATATGGAGCATGGCGGCGGCAACAACTCCACCTTCACCACCCATGTGGTTACCTCCTCTGGCACAGATACATATTCTGTCATCTCCGCAGCCCTGGCCTCCTTAAAGGGACCCAAGCACGGCGGAGCCAACATCAAGGTAGTGGAAATGATGCAGGATTTAAGGAGTGAGGTAAAGGATGTCACTGACAGGGATGAGGTGGAATCCTATCTGAAGAAACTGCTTCACAAAGAGGCATTTGACCGCAAAGGCCTTATCTATGGAATGGGCCATGCAGTGTATTCCAAGTCAGATCCGCGTGCCGAGATTTTCAAACGCTTTGTGCGCCAGCTTTCAGAGGAAAAGGGCCGTATGGAGGAATTTGCCCTCTATTCCATGATTGAGGAGCTGGGCCCCAAGGTTATCACTGAGGAACGCAGAATCTACAAGGGAGTCAGCGCCAATGTGGACTTCTACAGCGGATTTGTATACAGCATGCTGGATATTCCGGAAGAAATGTTCACGCCCATCTTTGCAATCGCCAGAATCGTGGGATGGAGCGCGCACCGTATTGAGGAATTGATTAATATGGATAAGATTATCCGCCCTGCCTATACAAGCATTATGAAGGAAGAGAATTACAAACCCCTCTGTGACCGATAATAGGAATCATTCCTGAATCTATATATAATCTTTATATGCCCTTTGTAAATTCCAATAGTATCTTTATGATATCCGGCGCTATAATAAGTGCAAATATCAAAAGAGAAAGAGCTGCGGATATGGGAAAATATGAATATAATTTTGTGGAAGTTCCATTTGACGGGGATTTGAAAAGTGGTAATGCTGAAACAATTGAGAAGTGTAAAGATATTATCAGGAAGGAATCTGCCCAGGGATGGCGGCTGGTCCAGATTATAAGCCCATCCAGCGAAAAAAGGGTACTTACAAGCAACAGCAATTATGCCATTGTTTTTGAAAGGGAAAACTGAATTGTTTTCCCTTTTTAATTGTGTTAATTCCTTCCGGGATTCAGGGAGTGCCAATATAAAACAAATAAAATTCACTCATTTCCCTTGACTGTACAGTTGGTGGATACCTTATAATCAAATCAGAAACAGAAAGGAGATGAGTTTATGAAAATGAAAGAAGCCGAGGCCCGTACCGGCCTGGACCGGAAAAATATACGTTATTATGAAAGCGAGGAGCTTTTAGCGCCCCGGCGCACAGAGGGGAACCGATACAGGGATTATAGCGAGGAAGATATACAGCGTCTGCTGGAAATCCGTTTTCTGCGGCAGCTGGGCATTCCCATCCGGGATATCCGCGGATATTTTGAGGGGCGGCTGAGTGTAAGCGATCTGATGCGCATGCGTCTGGACCGGATTGACGGGGAAATGTCACAGTTAAAGAAGCTTGAACAGATATGTTCCAGACTGGAAGAACAGCAGACGCTGAAACCTTCCATCGTGGAAAGCTGTCTGGAGGAATTCAGCCGTGAAGATGGCAATACCACCTGGCTGGAGGATATCAGGAAAGACTGGAAGATGTTTCAGAAGGAACTCCACTCCCAGTACATCTATTTTGAACCTGAGGGGGAAATCCTGACACCGGAGGACTTTGCGCGGGAGACAGCTCTTTACGCGGCCAGAAGGAATCTGGATTATGAGACGATCCGGCTGGAATTCACCTATGCCCTGGTCCGGCTGGAGGGAATTGCCTATCAGGCATCCTTTACCTTCGGTCCCTGTTTCCGCCTTGGCAGGATTCCTCTTGTGAAGCTGGTGCGGTGCACACCGCCTCCCCGCAGTGTTTCCAAGGGAAAATACATGTTTTTTGTGCTGCTTCCCACCATCCTGATGTTTGGCAGTATCCTGTTCTGCCTCATTGACAGCCAGGTTGGCGCCCATTTTTCCGGAATATACCGAATTCTTATTATAGGATGCTTTATCGCTGCCATACTGCTGATATCTGTAAACAAAAATGTTTACTATCAATAATTTTCAGGATTGTCAAGTGAAAATGCTTGACAATCCTTTTTCTATCGTGTATGATAGCACAGGTGGTTGAAATGGAAAAGATTGTGGAACAGGGTTTGTTATATGATTTTTATGGAGAACTGCTGACAGAACATCAGCGCAGGATATACGAGGACGTGGTGTTCGGTGACCTTTCCCCCAGCGAGATAGCGGGAGAGCAGGGAATCAGCCGTCAGGGTGTCCACGATTTGATAAAAAGATGCGACAAGATACTAAAGGATTATGAGGCCAAGCTTCATCTGGTAGCCAAGTTCATTAAAGTCAAGGAGATAGCCGGCGAGCTGGAGCGTCTCTCTGATGAATGCATACGCACCAGGGATATGGCACTCATTGACCAGATTAGGCGGTTGTCCGCAGAAATCACCAGCACGCTTTGATGTGTGATTCATTGAATGCAGTGCAGTCTTAGGAGGATTATTTCATGGCTTTTGAAAGCTTATCCGATAAATTACAAAATGTATTCAAGAACCTTCGCGGTAAAGGCCGTCTTTCAGAAGCCGATGTAAAAGCCGCGCTAAAGGAAGTCAAGATGGCGCTTCTGGAAGCAGATGTAAGCTTCCGTGTGGTTAAACAGTTTATCGGGTCCGTTCAGGAACGGGCGGTGGGCGAGGATGTATTCGGAAGCCTGACACCGGGACAGACTGTCATCAAAATCGTGACCGAGGAGCTGGTAAAGCTCATGGGTTCCGAGACAACCGAGATTTCCTTAAAGCCCTCCAACGAAATCAGCATTATCATGATGGCTGGTCTCCAGGGCGCGGGTAAGACCACGACCACGGCCAAGATTGCAGCAAAGATGAAGGCAAAGGGACGTAAGCCCCTGTTAGCTGCCTGCGACATCTACCGGCCGGCTGCCATAGAGCAGCTGCAGATTAACGGCGACCGGGTAGGTATTCCGGTGTTCTCCATGGGCAACAAAAACAAGCCTGTGGACATTGCCAAGGCGGCACTGGAACACGCATCCAAGAACGGACTTAACGTGGTTATCCTGGATACAGCGGGACGTCTCCACATTGATGAGACCATGATGGATGAGCTGGTAGAGATAAAGGACAATCTGGATGTCTGCCAGACCATACTGGTGGTGGACGCCATGACCGGCCAGGATGCAGTGAATGTGGCAGGTACATTTAACGATAAGATAGGTATTGACGGTGTCATCCTCACAAAGCTGGATGGCGATACCAGAGGCGGTGCGGCCCTTTCCATCCGCGCAGTCACAGGTAAACCGATTCTATATGTTGGTATGGGCGAGAAGCTGTCTGATCTGGAACAGTTCTACCCGGACAGAATGGCTTCCAGAATTCTGGGAATGGGCGATATCCAGTCCCTGATTGAGAAAGCGGCTGCCGAGGTGGATGAGGAACAGGCCAAGGAGCTGAGCCAGAAGCTGCGCAAGGCGGAATTTGATTACAATGATTTTCTGACCCAGATGCAGCAGATTAAAAAGATGGGCGGTATGGGAAGTATTCTTTCCATGATGCCGGGAATGGGAAACCAGCTGTCCGGTGTGGATATGGATGAAGGTGAAAAATCCATGCACAGAGTAGAGTCCATCATCCTCTCCATGACAAAGGAGGAGAGGGCCAATCCAAACCTCATAAACCCTTCCAGGAAACAGCGCATTGCAAAAGGCGCCGGTGTGGAGGTCAGCGAGGTCAACCGTCTGGTAAAACAGTTTGACCAGATGAAGAAAATGATGAAGCAGATGCCGGGCCTTATGGGCGGCGGCAAGCGAAAAGGCGGATTCGGCGGTCTGGGAGGACTGCTGGGCGGCAAGATGAAGATGCCCTTTTAGGACACAGAATGCTGATACCACAATCCGCAGACCAGGCTAGTCAAACAGGAATACTCCTGTATGTCTAATATAAGAACAATTCACAAGGAGGTGAAATCACATGGCAGTAAAGATGAGATTAAGAAGAATGGGACAGAAGAAGGCTCCTTTCTATAGAATCGTAGTTGCTGATTCCAGATCCCCAAGGGATGGCAAATTCATCGCGGAAATCGGCACTTATGACCCAACCAGGGAACCAAGTGTCATCAAATTTGACGAGGAAGCAGCTAAGAAGTGGTTAGCAACAGGTGCACAGCCAACTGAGACCGTAGGAAAGCTCTTAAAAATCGCCGGCATTCAGTAGTTGACAATGAGGTGTTAAGATGAAGGAATTAGTCGAAGTGATTGCGAAAGCACTGGTCGATAACCCAGAAGAAGTTGTTGTTACCGAATCAATGAAGGGCGAGGACACCCTGATTGAGCTTAAGGTGTCTCCTGCCGACATGGGCAAGGTCATCGGCAAGCAGGGCAGGATTGCAAAGGCAATCCGTTCCGTTGTCAAGGCCGCTGCATCCAAGGAAGACAAGAAAGTAATCGTTGAGATTCAGTAAGCAGGATTCAGTACGCAGACAATGAAGGACCGCTGGCCGCAGGGCTGGCGGTTCATTTATTGCCCGGGAATATTGTCCCGGAACATTTATCCGTAAAATTACTTATCACAGAAAGGTGACAGGTGTATGGAAAACATGCTGAGAGTGGGAGTCATAACCTCCGCCCACGGAATCAAAGGGGAAGTAAAGGTATTCCCCACCACAGATGACGCCAAGCGTTTCAAAGAGCTGAAGGAAGTCATCCTTGACACAGGAAAAGAGCATATTCCCATGGAAATCGAACATGTGAAATTCTTCAAGAACATGGTCATCCTCAAATTCAGGGGATATGACAATATAAATGAAATAGAAAAATATAAATCCAGGGACCTGCTGATAACCAGGGATCAGGCCGTGGACCTGGAGCCCGATGAATACTTTATCACGGACCTGATTGGACTCGCTGTGGTATCAGACCAGGGCGCGGAGCTGGGAATCCTTAAGGATGTGCTGGAAACAGGGGCCAATGATGTATATGTGGTTGCCATGAAGGACGGAAAGGAACTGATGCTTCCCGCCATCGGTGACTGTATTCTGAATGTGGACCTGGAGCAGGGACGCATGGAGGTCCATGTTCTGGAGGGACTTATGGATTTGTAGTGCCCATAACCTGGTAAGACCCATGGTTCAAAGACCCATGGTTCAAAGGCCCATGGTTCTGTAAAAAGAGCTTGTGTTTTATCTGGTTTTGTTGTATATAAAGAGAGGGGATAAACCGTACTGCATCATGTAATGCAGTATTGGGGCGGAAGGCCGCCGGTGCAGCAAGGAAAAGGAATCTGATATGATAACAGAAGACCCGCAGGCTAAGACCCAGTCCGCCTGCTATACGGTTGACATGAAGATGAACCAGGAATCATTATACCATATGGTTTCCGTGGAAAAACACTTGAATCCGTCCGCGCCTCTTTGGGTGTGGCTTACATTCACGGCACTTTTATGGACATGCCGTGCCGGCTGCGTAATTTCCATCCTCCTGCGTATATCCGGCATTTTCCATTCCCTGACCCCTGCCATTATCTTCTTGATTCTGGCGTATCTGGTCCGCACCATGGGGCCGGGCTTTATCCGCAGCGGCCTCTTTAATTCAGACCGTTCCAACCGGATGCAGCTGGACACTGCATGGAAGCGTTTCCTGGTCAAAAATGGGGAACCCCTTACGGTAACCTATGAATTTTACAGGAATTATTTCAGAACATCCGGAGGAAGGGCAGTCCACGCATACAGCCAGATATCCCACATATGCGAGACACAGCGGTGCCTGGTGTTATATACCATGGACCATGGCGGCTATCTTCTGGATAAGAGACAGATGGGCGCTGTCTGCATAAACGGCCTGCGCACGTTCCTTTCCGAACGTTCCGGCAAGTCGGTAAAGTGGATACAGGTCAGGGATTATATACCTGTAAAAAGCAACTGATAAAGCCGGCCCTGGCATCTGAGATTGGGGCCGGCTTTTAGAGATACTTTTTGGCTGAGTACAGACAGAAAGGAACTTAAACATGGCCAACATAACTGTTTTAGACCAAAGCACCATCAATAAAATTGCAGCCGGCGAGGTCATTGAGCGGCCTGCTTCCGTAGTGAAGGAGCTGCTGGAAAATGCCGTTGACGCCCATGCCACCGCCGTAACCGTGGAAATCAAGGACGGCGGCTGTTCCATGATTCGCGTCACCGACAACGGATGGGGCATCCCAAAGGAGGAGATACCCCTGGCATTCCTGCGCCACGCCACAAGCAAAATCAAGACAGTGGAGGATTTATTCACCATTTCCTCCCTGGGTTTCCGCGGCGAGGCCTTGGCCAGCATAGCGGCCGTGGCCCAGGTGGAGCTGATTACAAAGACAGGGGACAGCCTTACCGGTTCCCGGTACCAGATTGAAGGCGGGGTTGAGAAGGGGCTGGAGGAAATAGGCGCCCCTGATGGTACCACCATCATTGCCCGAAACCTGTTTTACAACACGCCTGCGAGGAAGAAATTCCTTAAGACCCCCATGACAGAGGGCGCCCATGTGGCGGCCCTGGTGGAGAAGATTGCCCTTTCCCACCCGGATATTTCCATCCGCTTCATACAGAACAATCAAAATAAGCTCTACACCTCAGGAAACCACAACCTGAAGGACCTGATATATACTGTATTCGGACGGGAGATTGCAGGAAACCTTCTCCCGGTGGAAATCAATGAGGACTGGATTACAGTCACCGGATTTACAGGCAAGCCGGTCATAGCCAGGTCCAACCGGAATTATGAAAATTATTTCATCAATGGCCGTTACATCAAGAGTTCCATTATATCCAAGGCCATTGAGGAGGCATATAAACCCTATATGATGCAGCACAAGTATCCCTTTACCATGCTGCATTTCCATATTGAGCCGGACACCCTGGACGTAAATGTGCATCCCACCAAGATGGAACTGCGCTTTGCCGACGGGGAAAAGGTGTACCATGCAGTGTTAAGGGCTGTCAGCAACGCCCTGGCCCACAAGGAGCTGATCCCCCAGGTCAGCCTGGAGGCAAAACAGGAAAAGGAGGCCAGGCAGCTGGCAGAAAAACTGGCTCCCCGCCCGGAGCCGTTCGAGGTGCGCAGGCGGGAGAACCTAAGCCAGAAAACCTCCGGCAGCCCCGTCCAGGTACAGCACGGCGGCCCGTCCTCCGGCGCCGGTTCAGTTTACGCCCAGTCAGCCCCGCCCAGGCCATCCTTTGTCAATGAGCTGATGCCTGACTGGCTGAAGGAGAGAAGAAAGGAACAGGAAAAACGTTCAGTCTCCCCGGCCGGAGTCAATCCCCATCAAGCGGAGAACACGGTTTCTGCCGGGAAGGACATTGGAGCCGGCGGGCCAGCTTCCGGCCAGACGGCACCCGGTCAGACAGGCTCCGGCCAGACAGCTTCCGGCCAGACGGCACCCGGTCAGTCAGACTCCGGCCAGACAACTTCCGGCCAGACAGCCCCCGGTCAGACAGCTTCCGGTCAGACAGGCTCCGGCCAAACAATTTCCGGCCAGACAGCGCCCAGTCAGTCAGTCCCCAGTCATCCGGAACCCGGTATGACCGGGAATTCAGACACAACCGGTACCGCTTCTGCCCATGCAGCAGCCGGTACAGCCGGCTGCACTGCCGTGCCGGAACAGCTGGACCTGTTTGACGGCAAGCTTTTGGACCCCAAGGCCAGACTGAAGCACAAGCTTATCGGCCAGCTGTTTGACACCTACTGGATGGTGGAGTACAATGAACAGCTGTTCATCATTGACCAGCATGCTGCCCATGAAAAGGTGCTCTATGAGAATACCATCAAGTCTTTAAAGACAAGGCAGTACGACATGCAGATGGTGGACCCGCCCATTATCCTAACACTGAACATGAACGAAGAACTTCTCCTGGAGAAATATATGGATTATTTCACGGGAATCGGTTTTGAGATAGAACCCTTTGGCGGCAGGGAATACGCGGTGCGCGGCGTACCTGCCAACCTGTTTTCCATTGCCAAGAAGGAACTGCTGACAGAGATGATCGACGGGCTCTCGGAGGATATGTCTGTACATAACCCGGACATCATCTATGAAAAGGTGGCCTCCATGTCCTGCAAGGCAGCTGTCAAGGGACATCATACCATGTCCTTCCAGGAGGCCAATGTGCTCATTGACCAGCTTCTGGACCTGGAAAACCCCTATGCCTGCCCTCACGGCAGGCCTACCATCATCTCCATGAGCAAGTATGAGCTGGAGAAAAAATTCAAACGCATTGTCTGAAAGGAGCTTATAACATATGAAGCAGCCGCTCATTGTCCTCACAGGACCCACGGCAGTGGGAAAGACCGCCCTTTCCATCCGGCTGGCAAAGGCCATTGGCGGGGAGATCGTCAGCGCGGATTCCATGCAGGTATACAGGCACATGGATATCGGCTCTGCCAAGGTGACTCCCGGGGAAATGGACGGGGTTCCCCATTATCTCATTGACGTGCTGGATCCCCGGGACTCCTTTAATGTGGTCACCTTCCAGCAGATGGCAAAGGAGGCCCTGAGGGAGATTTACAGCCACGGCCGCATTCCTGTCATTGCCGGCGGAACCGGATTTTATATACAGGCCCTGCTGTACGACATTGATTTTAAAGAAAATGAGGACAGCAGCCCTGTCCGCAGGGAACTGGAAGCCCTGGCTGAGAGGGAGGGAGAGAGGGCTCCCCAGCTCCTTCATGCCATGCTCCGTCAGGTGGACCCGGAGGCAGCTGCCCAAATCCATGCCAACAATATAAAACGTGTCATCCGGGCCATTGAATACTTCCGCCAGACAGGGGAGAAGATTTCCCTCCATAACCAGCAGGAGAGGGAAAAGGAATCCCCCTACAATTTCCTCTATTATGTTCTGAACACGGACCGAGCCCTGCTCTATGAGAGAATTGACCGCAGGGTGGACCTGATGATGGAACAGGGACTGGTGGAGGAAGTAAAGGCATTAAAGGATATGGGCTGCCGGAGAGGCCATACCTCCATGCAGGGGCTGGGATATAAGGAGATTCTGGACTATCTGGAGGGCAGATGCAGCCTGGATGAGGCTGTATATATACTGAAACGCGATACAAGACATTTTGCAAAACGCCAGCTGACCTGGTTCAAACGGGAAAGGGATGTGCGTTTTTTGAATCTGCCTGATTTCGGAGGGGATGTCTCAAACGTCCTGAAACAGATATTAGAGGATTGCGCAAAACAGGGAATCGTGCTACAATAACAAACCGGAAAACGGAGGATTATAAACCAATGGATATAAATGGAATGAACCAGATGTACGAAAGCCTTGGCATCAGCCGGGAAGTCAGGGAGTTTGCGGCTGAGACGGAAAAAGCGCTGAGAGAACGCTTTGAGGCCATTGATGCTGTGGCGGAATACAATCAGATGAAGGTTATCAAGGGAATGCAGGACAACCGTGTCAGCGACATCCACTTTGCAGCCACCACAGGTTACGGTTACAATGACCTGGGACGCGATACGCTGGAGGATGTGTATGCCAGCGTATTCCACGGTGAGAGCGCCCTTGTGCGTCCTCAGCTCATGAGCGGCACACATGCCCTTCATGTGGCCCTGTCAGGCAACCTGCGTCCAGGGGACGAGCTTTTGTCGCCTGTGGGCAAGCCCTATGACACCCTGGAGGAAGTCATAGGAATCAGGGATTCTGTGGGTTCCCTTAAGGAATACGGGGTGGTCTACCGCCAGGTGGACCTGTTTGAGGACGGTTCCTTTGACTATGAGGGCATTGCGGCAGCCATAAATGAAAGGACAAAACTGGTGACCATACAGCGTTCCAAAGGGTACGCCACCCGTCCCACATTGTCTGTGAAGCGGATTGGGGAATTGATTTCCTTCATAAAGAACATAAAACCGGACGTTATCTGCATGGTGGACAACTGCTACGGTGAGTTTGTGGAAACCCTGGAGCCAACCGATGTGGGGGCGGATATGATTGTAGGCTCCCTGATCAAAAATCCCGGCGGCGGGCTGGCTCCCATCGGCGGCTATATCGTGGGCAGAAAGGACTGTATTGAACGGGCATCCTACCGCTTAAGCGCTCCCGGACTGGGCAAGGAGGTAGGCGCCAGCCTGGGGTTAAACCAGCAGCTGTACCAGGGGCTTTTTCTTTCCCCTGTTGTGGTGTCAGGAGCCTTAAAGGGCGCCATATTCGCGGCCAATATTTATGAGCGCCTGGGCTACGGCGTGGTGCCAGACGGCAGTGAATCCCGTCACGACATCATCCAGGCCATCACCTTTGGCACGCCGGAGGGCGTCATATCCTTCTGCAAGGGAATACAGGCAGCCGCGCCTGTGGACAGCTATGTGACACCCGAACCATGGGATATGCCGGGATACGACAGCCCTGTTATTATGGCGGCAGGCGCTTTTGTCCAGGGATCGTCCATCGAGCTCTCGGCTGACGGCCCCATTAAGCCGCCCTATGCCGTATATTTCCAGGGAGGACTGACCTGGTACCACGCCAAGCTGGGAATACTCAAATCATTGCAGCAGCTGTTGGATGACGGGGTTTTGAAAATCTTAAGATGACACCCCAGGAAACTTATGGTAATATATACTAATTAGGCTGAACCCAGGTCCTGCGGCCCAGGGGTTTGGCCTGACTGACCGGAGGGTAAGACACATGCATTACAAGAATTTCTGGATACTTTTAATCATGCTGCTGGCAGGCATTGTCCTGGGGGGCTTTATGGGACAGCTGGCAGAAGGGATTTCCTGGCTGAACTGGCTGAATTTCGGACAATCCTTTGGGCTGGATTCGCCTCTGGTAATTAATTTCGGCATCCTGGTCATCACCTTCGGACTGACCATCAAGATTACCATGGCCAGTATCATCGGCGTGGCAGTGGCACTCATCATTTACCGGTATATATAATTTTCCTGACTTTGTGCTTGGAGAGGTGCGTAGTTAGGAGAGAGATGGAAAGAATAAGAATTAAGGATCTGCCCCACAAGGACCGCCCCTATGAAAAATGTCTGAGTCTGGGTCCGGACAGCCTGTCCGACACAGAGCTTCTGGCAGTCATCCTGCGCACCGGAAGCAGGGAAGGAAACTCCCTGGACCTGGCAGACAGCCTGCTGGCTCTGGGAAGCCCAGGTGACGGCCTGCTGGGCCTTTTGCATCACTCCCTGGATGACTTTACGGGAATCAAGGGAGTTGGTAAGGTAAAGGGGGTCCAGCTGCTTTGTATAGGAGAGCTGTCAAAACGCATCTGGAAGCGGAAGGCCAGCGAGCATACTCTTTACTTTGGCCGTCCGGAGGAAATATCGGACTATTATATGGAAGATATGCGCCATCTGGAGCAGGAGGAAATCCGGGTCATGTTTCTGAATACCAAGCAGGCCATGATTCGTGATCAGATCATGGCCAGAGGAACGGTAAATGCATCTGTCATGACGCCCCGTGAGATACTCATAGAGGGACTCAGGTGCAGGGCCGTGTCCATGGTGCTGGTTCACAACCATCCCAGCGGAGACCCCACCCCCAGCAGAGCGGACATGCTGCTCACCAAACGCCTGAAGGAAGCAGGGGACCTGGTGGGAATCACACTGATTGATCATATTGTCATCGGAGACAGGCGGTATCTCAGTTTCCGCGAAGAGAATTTAATGTAAGAGGAAGTTTATCCATGGAAACCAAACACAGTAAATATATTCTGGCAGGACTTACGGTGCTGTGCGTACTGCTCATCTGCATCACATCCCTGAAGGACGGCATCATGGAACCCCTGCGCACCGGTGTGGGTTATTTTCTGATTCCCATACAGACAGGAGTCAACGCAGTGGGAACCGGCATCTATAACGAGTTAAAGGATTACGGCAGCTTAAAAGACGCGCTGCGGGAAAATGAGGAGCTGAAGACCCAGATTGTACAGCTCACAGAGGACAATAACCGTCTGCAGGCAGAGCAGTTTGAACTGGACCGCTTAAGGAAGCTCTACGAGCTTGACCAGGATTACATGCAGTATGATAAAATCGGGGCCAGAGTCATTGCCCGTGATTCAGAAAAATGGTTCCAGGTATTCCGCATCAACAAGGGTTCTGCCGACGGAGTGGCCGTGGACATGAACGTGGTTGCCGACGGCGGCCTGGTGGGCATTGTGACGGATGTGGGCGCCAATTACGCCACGGTGCGTTCCATCATTGACGATTCCAGCCGTGTGGGAGCCATGAAGCTGGATTCCTCCTATAACTGTATTGTGGCAGGAGATCTGACCCTCTATGAGGAGGGGCGTCTTAAGCTTACGGATTTTTCAAAGGATGCGGTTCTCAGGGACGGCGATCAGATCGTCACCTCCAACATCAGCACCAAGTTCCTTCCGGGCATCCTGGTTGGATATGCTGCGGATGTCTCCATTGACCCGGACCACCTGACCCAGTCAGGCTATCTGATTCCGGTGGCTGATTTTAATAATCTGCAGGAGGTTCTGATTATTACAGATATCAAAGATACAGGAGAGGCGGCTGCCCAGTGATTCAAGCAAAGATAAAACAGGTTCTTATCAATATATTGTTTATCGTGCTGGCATTTACAGTGCAGAACTGTGTATTTCCCCTGCTCCCGTTTTTGTCGGCAACGCCCAATCTGCTTTTAATCCTTACGTTTTCCTTCGGCTTTATCCATGGGAAGAATGCGGGGATGTTTTACGGCGTTCTTTCAGGCCTTTTACTGGACCTTTTCTACAGCGGGCCTTTTGGCTTTTATACCCTTATCTATATTTATATCGGCTATGCCAACGGCATTTTTACCAAGTACTATTACGAAGACTACATCACCCTTCCGCTGATACTCAGTATTTTCAACGGAATCTGGTACAGCATGTATATATATGTATTCCGTTTCTTAATCCGCGGACGTCTGAATCTTCCTTATTATTTCAGGAACATCATGCTTCCGGAGATTATATTTACTGCAGTTACCACTCTTTTGATTTACAGGCTGTTCCTTTCCGCCAGCAGACGTGTGGAGGATATAGGAAAAAGGAGAGACACAAAACTTGTTTGACGAACTGTTAGAAATTGTAAAAGAATTTTTCAAGAAGCTGTTCAGCTCACGGCTCTTTGCCCTTTCCGTGATATTTACCGTCATGTTTGCCGGGCTGTTAGGCAAGCTGTTCCAGATGCAGATTCTGGACGGAAGCGAATACCAGGAAACCTATATGCAGAGGACGGAAAAAAACGTCACCACACCGGGGTCCAGGGGCAACATCTATGACAGAAACGGCAACAGGCTGGCTTATAATGAGCTGGCTTATTCCGTCACCATACAGGATTTGGGGGATTATCCCAGGCCCAGTTCACGCAACCAGATGCTGTACCGCCTGGTACGGATACTGGACCGCCGCGGTGAGACTGTGGAGGGAAAATTCGAGATTGCCCTTGATCAGAACGGTGAGATGTTCTTCACATCCAGCTCTGATTCGGCCAGAACCCGTTTCTTCCTGAATTTTTACGGTCTTTCCTCCACCGCAAGCCTAAATGACCCAAAGGGCAAATATCCCACCAACATCACAGCCAGGGAGGCCTTTGAGCGCAAGAAGGTGGATTATGAGCTGGATAAGATGAAGGATGAAAAAGGCAATCCCCTGGTCATACCGGACAACATAGCCCTGGGCATGATCAATATTATCTATACCATGAAGCTGACCGAATACCAGAAGTACGAGACCACCACCGTGGCCACCAATATCAGCAATGAGACCATGGTGGAAATCAATGAGAACGCCGCGGACTTAAAGGGCGTTGCGGTGGAGCAGTCCTATGTGCGCAAGTATGAGGACAGCATCTATTTTGCCCCTATCATCGGCTATACCGGCAAGGTTCAGGAGGATCAGCTGTCCGCCCTGAACGAGCAGTGGCACCAGTCCGATGAGGCGGCCGGCCTGCCGGAAGACGCTCCGGACAAGTACGATCTCAACGATATTGTGGGCCGTATCGGAATCGAGAAATCCATGGAGCTGGAGCTTCAGGGAGAAAAGGGCTACTCCAGGATGTATGTGGACAACATGGGGCGTCCCCGTGAAATCATTGAAAAGACGGACGCCAAGGCCGGGGATGATGTGTACCTGACCATTGACAGGGATCTGCAGATTGCTATTTACAAGCTGATAGAGCAGCAGCTGGCCGGTATCATCAGCTACCATCTCCAGTACGATGATTTGGACCCCGACAAGACTTATGACCCTTCCAAAATACCCATTCCTGTAAAGGACGCCTATTACCAGCTGATTAACAACAATGTGCTGTCCCTGATGGATATGTCCCAGGAAGGGGCGTCCGACATTGAAAAACAGATTTACGGCAAATACGAGACATCCAGGGAGCAGATACTCGGGGCGATACGCAACGAGCTTCTCAGCTCCCATGCCCTGGCCATGAACGATCTTCCCAAGGACATGGCTACCTATATGAATTATATCTATGCTTATCTGTCTGACGGGTCCGTGGGGATCATACAGAAGGATAAGATTGACCAGTCCTCGCCGGAATACCAGGCGTGGAGGGATGGCACTATCAGCCTGAGGGACTATATTTACAGCGGAATCGCGGGAAACTGGGTGGACACCACCCGTCTGGATGTGACCAGTAAATACTCCGATGCAGACGATATATTCACCCAGCTGGTGGACCATGTCATCGAATCCCTGCGCAGCGACAACAAATTTACAAAGCGCATGTTCCGTTACCTGATTAACGATGAGGTCATAACAGGCCGTGAGCTCTGTCTGGCCCTTTATGCCCAGGGTGTACTGGCATATGACGCCCAGGCCATAGCCGCCCTCCAGATGGGGGATTCCACCTACACCTACCAGTTTATCAAGGAAAAGATATCCAACCTGGAGCTGACGCCGGCGCAGCTGGCTCTTGACCCGTGTACGGCAGGAGTGGTGGTGACGGACGTAAAAACAGGCGAAGTCAGGGCCCTGGTCACATATCCCAGCTATGACAATAACCTGATGTCGGGCAGCGTGGACGCGGCTTACTTCAGCCAGCTCCAGGACGACATGTCCAGACCCCTTTACAACAACGCCACGCAGGCCCAGAAGGCCCCCGGTTCCACCTTTAAGCCCATCACGGCTGTGGCAGCCCTGGAAGAGGGCGTGATAGGACTTCAGGACACCATCGAGTGTACCGGTATATACGATCAGATTTCCAAGCCCATCAAGTGCTGGATCTGGCCCGGACGCCATAACAGCGAGAACATCGAGGAAGGCATACAGAACTCCTGCAACTACTTCTTCGCCGAGCTGGCCCACAGGCTCTGTATGAAGCCGGACGGCACCTATTCGCCGGACCAGGGTCTTGCCACCCTGCGCAAATACGCCACCCTTTTCGGTCTGGATCACACCTCAGGTGTGGAGATTTCCGAGAACGAGCCCCAGATATCATCGGAGGACCCGGAGCGTTCCGCCATGGGACAGGGCACCCATTCCTACACCAATGTCCAGCTTTCCCGCTATGTGGCAGCTCTTGCCAACCGCGGAAATGTATTTGAGCTGAGTCTTTTAGATAAACTTACCGACTCTGACGGCAACCTGATTAAGGACTATACCCCTGCCATCAGCTCCCATGTGGACGCGGCTGACAGTACCTGGGACGCGGTCCAGACCGGTATGCGCCGGGTAATCACGGACAGCTCCGCCAAGAGTATTTTCTCCGACCTCCCTGTGGAGGTGGCAGGCAAAACCGGAACAGCCCAGGAGGACAAGAGCCGTTCCAACCATGCCTTCTTCGTTTCCTTTGCGCCTTACAGTCATCCGGAAATTGCCGTGACTGTAAATATTCCTTACGGATATGCGGGAACTAACGCCGCAACCCTTGGCAAAAAGGTGTACGAGTATTATTATAAATATACCACCCTGGAGCAGATAGAAAGCTCCGGTGCATTAGGTGTATCAAATGTAAATATTGGTGACTAAACCAGCAAAAGAGGTGATTGTATGCGCAATGCAGTTGTAATCAAGAGCAGCAAGGCAGGAATGACTGTCATCCTGGACCCTGAACTGCCCTTTGACGAGCTTTTGGACGCCATCGGGAAAAAGTTCAGTGAGAGTGCCCGTTTCTGGGGTTCGGTCCAGATGACCCTGACCCTGGAGGGCCGGGATCTGACTGCGGCCCAGGAATTTGCAATTGTCGATACGATTACGAAGAACTCACAGATTGAAGTCCTCTGTCTTCTGGACACGGATGCGGAACGGATTGAACGCTGTGAGAAAGCACTGAATGATAAGCTGATGGAACTGAACTCCCAGACAGGGCAGTTCTACCGGGGAACACTGAAGCGCGGAGACTGCCTGGAATCCGAGGCCAGCATCGTGATCATAGGAAATGTGGATCACGGAGCAAGGGTGACGGCCAAGGGCAATGTCATTGTACTGGGAGAACTTAAAGGTACAGTGACAGCCGGCGTGTCCGGCAATCCCCAGGCCGTTGTCATGGCCCTTGACATGGCCCCCCTGCAAATCCGCATCGGGGATATGAGCAGCCGTTTCAACGAGAGAAACAAGCGTCTGGGGCGGGGACCTATGATAGCCCTGGCGGAAGATGGGGCCATTGTTATGCGGTCTTTAAAAAAGTCATTCCTAAACAATATGTTAAATTTTGCTTAATGCCAAAAAAATACTGGTAAATTTACGAAATTTAATGTACAATAGGAAGGTAAAGTAATTTTCAGGAGGATTTCATCATGAGCGAGGTCATTGTGATTACTTCTGGAAAAGGCGGGGTAGGCAAGACGACTACTTCTGCCAATGTGGGAACAGGACTGGCTATCCTGGGTAAGCGGGTAGTGCTGATTGATACAGATATCGGCCTGCGCAACCTGGACGTGGTCATGGGACTGGAAAACCGCATTGTCTACAATCTTGTAGACGTGGTGGAAGGCAACTGCCGTATGAAGCAGGCCCTGATAAGAGACAAAAGATACCCGAACCTATACCTTCTGCCTTCGGCCCAGACACGGGACAAGACATCCGTGAATCCGGAGCAGATGATAAAGCTGGTTGATGACCTGAGGGAAGAATTTGACTACATACTGTTAGATTGTCCCGCAGGCATTGAACAGGGATTTTACAATGCCATAGCCGGTGCTGACAGGGCACTGGTGGTCACGACGCCGGAGGTTTCGGCCATCCGCGATGCAGACCGTATCATCGGGCTGCTGGAACATGCGGAGATAGACGAGATTGACTTGATTGTCAACCGGATCCGGGCCGACATGGTCCGCAGGGGAGACATGATGTCCTTAAGCGATGTGACGGACATTCTGGCAGTAAACATCATCGGAGCAGTGCCTGATGACGAGAACATCGTCATTTCCACCAACCAGGGAGAACCTCTGGTGGGACTGGGCTCTACGGCCGGACAGGCTTATCTTGATATCTGCCGCAGGATACTGGGAGAGAGCATACCTATGACAAATCCCGGTGAGACGGAAACCTTTTTTGCCAGGCTGCGCGGAATACTTAAGAGAGCATAGAAGGGATGGTGTCAAGGTGAGATGGTTCCAGGGGTTTCAAACCAGGCGTTCCGGAGAGACAGCTAAGATGCGGCTAAAGCTTTTGCTGGTATCCGATAAGGCAGGCTGCTCACCGGAGATGATACTGATGATAAAAGATGACGTGATACACGCCATTTCCAAATATATGGAGATAGAAAAGGACAAAGTCCAGATACAGATGGATACAGAGGGCAGTCCCCAAAAGGGCGGCTGCCGGACACTGCCTGTGCTTCATGCCAACATACCGATTCGTTCCATATCGAACAAGGGGCTATATTAAATATGTTTTTGGATTATGATTTCAGACATTTTAATTTTCGGCTGATATTTTATATGATTGTACTCAACGTCATCGGCGTGCTGGTTATCCGCAGCGCTACGAATATGAACGCGGATGCAGTCAACAAGCAGCTTTTAGGAGTGTTCATAGGACTGGCTGTGGCCATTGGTCTTTCCCTGGTGGATTACCACAAAATCCTGAACTTCAGTACCCTCATATACGGCCTGTGTATTGCAAGCCTTGTGGCCGTACTGATTTGGGGCAATGTGGTGAACAACGCCAGGCGTTGGATTGAGGTTCCGGCCATCGGCCAGCTTCAGCCATCAGAGTTTGTTAAGATAGGCCTTATCATAACCTTTTCCTGGTATTTCATGAAATACCAGGAAAAGATTAATCAGGTCAGCACTGTGGCCATAGCAGCCGTACTGTTTGCCATTCCGGCGGCATTGATCTTTGAACAGCCGAATCTGTCTACCTGTCTTGTAATTATGGTAATGGTACTGGGAATCGTATTTGCAAGCGGCATAAGCTATAAGTGGATTGCAGGAACCCTGGCTGTTACCATTCCCGTAATGGCCACCTTTGTCTACCTGCTGCTTCACGGTATGATTCCATTCATAAAGGATTATCAGGCAGGACGTATCCTGGCCTGGTTTTATCCGGACCAGTACGGAGAGGCCCGTTATCAGCAGAACAACTCCATCATTGCCATCGGTTCAGGCCAGCTAAAGGGCAAAGGGCTTTTCAACACCACCATAGCGTCTGTCAAGAACGGTAATTTCCTGTCAGAGGAGCAGACGGACTTCATCTTTGCCGTGATCGGCGAGGAGCTGGGCTTCATCGGCTGTGTGGTGGTCATCGCCTTATTTTTATTAATAATTTATGAATGTCTTATGATGGCTGCACGGGCCAGGGATTTATCCGGCCGCCTTATCTGTGTGGGCATGGCAACACTGATTGCGTTCCAGGCATTTGCCAACATCGCTGTTGCCACAGGCATCTTTCCCAATACAGGACTTCCCCTTCCGTTCATCAGTTTCGGAAGCAGTTCTTTAATCAGTATTTTTATGGGAATAGGGCTGGTGCTCAATGTGGGGCTTCAGAGAGAAACAAGACATATCTAATCCAAGGAGGGTTAATTTAATATGACAATTGGTTTGATTGCACATGACGCAAAAAAGAAACTGATGCAGAATTTCTGCATCGCATACAGAGGAATACTCAGCAAGAACACACTGTATGCAACAGGTACCACCGGCCGCCTGATAGAAGAGGTGGCTAATCTTAATATTCACAAATATCTGGCAGGGCATCTGGGCGGAATGCAGCAGATGGCAGCTCAGATTGAGCACAATGAGATGGATCTGGTCATCTTTTTACGTGACCCGCAGAATCCCAAATCACATGAGCCGGATGTAAACGATGTGGTCCGCCTGTGTGATATCTACAACATTCCCCTTGCCACCAATCTGGCATCTGCCGAACTGCTCATCAAGGCGCTTGACAGGGGCGATATGGAATGGCGAGAGGTAGTCAGGTAATGAAGGCAGTGCGGACGCGCAGCTTTCTGTGTGCGCTTCTTCTGGGGGCTGTCGCCCTTTCCACCACGGGCTGTCTTTCAGGCATTAAGGAACCCTACAGCCTGGAAGAGCGAATCCCGGTCATGGAGGACAGCCTGTCCCGGACCGTGCGCTATGCAGACGGTTTTGCTTCGGATTTATGTGTAGTGGAGGATGAAGGCAGCTTTGACGAAAATTATGTGACATCGGAGGCAGCTGCCCTTTTTGATGTCAGCGACAGGGAAACACTCTACAGCAAGGAAGCCTTTGAACGGCTGTATCCGGCCAGTATCACCAAGGTTATGACCGCCCTGGTAGCCATAAAAAACGGCGATTTAAACGCCCGGGTAGTTGTGACGGATGATGCTGTTATCACGGAATCCGGGGCAACCCTGTGCGGCATTGAACCGGGCGATACCCTGACATTGGAACAGCTTTTATACGGGCTTATGCTTCCTTCGGGCAATGACGCAGGCGCTGCAATCGCGGTGCACATTGCGGGCAGCATTGACAAGTTCGCTGATATGATGAACCAGGAGGCTGCCAGTCTGGGAGCCACCGGAACTCATTTTGTAAACCCTCACGGGCTTAACGATCCGGACCATTATACCACGGCCTATGACCTGTATCTCATTTTCAATGAGGCCCTCAAATATCCGGTATTCCGGCAGATTGTGGGTACCACATCCTATACGGCCAACTACCACGACAAGGACAGCCAGGCCGTCACCAAGACATGGAAAGGCGGAAACTGGTTCATGACAAGGGAGCGGGAGACGCCGGAAGGCCTGACCGTATTCGGGGGAAAGACAGGCACTACCAACGCAGCCGGCTATTGTCTCATCATGGCTACCAGGGACCAGAATGATAAGGAATATATATCTGTTGTACTGAAATCAGACAGCCGTCCCGGCCTATATGATAACATGACAAATATAATTTCTAAAATCGTCAAATAGTGATTGCGCTTTCTATGAATTTATACTATAATTAGAGTAATCTTAATTGATTTTTTATACAACATATATAACTCAAGGAGGAGATTGGTATGGTTCAGATTATTGCAGGAAAAAAAGGTAAAGGCAAGACCAAACATCTGTTAGATATGGCCAATGCAGCAATCAAGGGGGCCAACGGCACTGTCGTATATCTGGATAAGAGTGCCCAGCATATGTATGAGTTAAACAACAAAATTCGTCTCATTAATGTCAATGAATTCCCACTTACAAACAGCGATGGATTTTTAGGATTTATCTGTGGTATTATCTCTCAGGATCACGATTTGGAGACTATGTACCTGGATAGCTTTTTAAAGCTGTCATGCCTGGAGGGAGCAGACATTTCTGATACATATATGACATTGAAAAATATCGGTGAAAAATACCATATAACCTTTGTGTTAAGTATTTCCATGGACGCTGCGGAGCTTCCTGAGTGTGCTAAGGGCGATGTGATTATTTCATTGTAATGATACATTTTCTGTGATAAAATACAGACAGGACTTATAGGCTGCCAACCTGCTGGGATTAAAATGCCTGGTATGGAGGGCAGCTTTTTGTGAAGTGATGTGTATTTTGTAAAAGGAGGCCGGATTTATGGCCAAAAAGAAAAACAAAAAAGTCATACGTTACCGCAGGCCTCTCAACATCAACGTGGGAATGATTATCTTCTTTATCATTTTTATTTACCTGGTATTCAGCGTTTATACGTATCTGAAACGGGAGAAGATTCAGTTCTATGAGGTAGTGGACGGCGGAATCGTCAATAACCGAATCTACAACGGGCTGATTCTCCGTGAGGAGCAGGTGCGGACAGCAGACCGCTCCGGCTATATCAATTATTATCTGCGTGAGGGAAAACGTGCTTCTGTGGGAAGCCGTATTTATTCTCTGGACGAGACTGGGAACCTGGAGGCGCTGTTAAAAGAGAATGCCGAGGAGGGCAGTTCTCTTTCCGATGACAGCCTGTCGGACCTTAAAAAGCAGCTTACATCCTTTGTCCTGTCCTTTCAGAACCAGGATTTCGGAACCATCTATGACGCCAGAATTTCCCTGGACGCCTCAGTGATGGAATATTCCAGCTTCAGCACCCTGGATCAGCTGGACAAGCTGGCGGAACAGTCCGGGGCTGTCTTTGAACAGGTCCGATCCGATGTATCGGGAGTGGTATCTTACGGAATTGACTCCTTTGAATCCATGACAACGTCAGACGTGGAGGCAGCTTCCTTTGACCGAAGCACCTACGTCAAGACAGTACATAAATCAGGGGATTTGATTGACAGCGGTTCTCCGGCCTATAAAATTGTTACTTCGGAAAAATGGTCCATTGTTTTTCCGCTGAGCGAAGAGGACGCGGCCCTTTATAATGACAAGACTGTCCTTCGGGTCGTATTCCGCGACTATTCCCTCAGCACACCGGCCGCCTATTCCACCTTTACGGGCAAGGATGGGGCTGCCTACGGGAAACTGGATTTTTCAAAATATATGGAACAGTTTATCTCAGACCGATTCGTGGATTTTGAGATAAAAGTGGATAAGGCTGACGGCCTTAAAATTCCTGTCAGCGCAGTGACGGACAAGAATTTTTACCTCATACCGCTGGAATACATGACCCAGGGCGGCGATTCCTCGGAGGACGGTTTTTATAAGGAAGTTTATACGGAAAACGGCACATCCATTGTCTTCGTGCCCACTACGGTCTACTATTCGGATGAGGAATTCTATTACGTGGACATGGGAGAGGAAAACGGCTTCAAGGCAGGGGATTATGTGGTCAGGCCCGAATCCTCGGACCGTTACCAGATTGGGAGGACTGCTTCCCTGAAGGGTGTTTACAATATTAATAAAGGCTATACTATTTTCAAACAAATTGATATACTGGATTCCAACAGTGAATATTATACTGTGCGGAAGAACATGAAATACGGCTTGTCCGTGTACGACCACATCGTGCTGGATGCCTCCATGGTGGAGGAAGGACAGCTGCTGTACCAATAAGGGAGGAAAACAATATGATAAAAAATCAGCTGGAAGAAGTAAGAAAGCATATTGAAGATGCCTGCCGCAGGGCGGGAAGAAATCCTGAGGAAGTGACTCTCATCGCAGTCAGCAAAACAAAACCCGTTCCCATGCTTATGGAGGCTTATGATGCCGGGGCCAGGGATTTCGGTGAGAACAAGGTACAGGAAATCCTGAACAAAAAACCGGAGCTTCCGGAGGATATCCGATGGCATATGATTGGTCATCTGCAGCGCAACAAAGTTCATCAGGTCATTGACAAGGCCGTGCTGATTCACTCTGTGGATTCCCTGCGCCTGGCCCAGCAGATTGAGGCCGACGCGGCAAAGCTCGGACTGGATGTGGACATTCTTTTGGAGGTCAATGTGGCCCGAGAGGAGAGTAAATACGGGTTCCTTATGGAGGAAGTGGAGGATGCCATTATGCAGATTAAGGATTTCCCCCATGTGCATATTAAGGGACTTATGACAATTGCGCCTTTTGTAGATAATCCAGAAGAAAATCGTGGAATTTTTAAAAAATTATTTGAATTTGCTGTTGACATAGGTGGCAAAAACATTGATAATGTTACTATGAGTGTGCTCTCAATGGGAATGACTGGGGATTACGAGGTTGCCATTGAAGAAGGAGCGACCATGGTCAGGGTCGGTACCGGTATTTTCGGTTCACGATAAGGTGTTTCCCCCAGTAAGCACTTCATATAGAGATTGGAGAGTGTAAGATGAGTCTGTTAGGTAAGTTAATGGATACCATGAGATTAAATCCTGATGAGGAAGAGGATGATTACTACCTGGACGATGACTTTGAAGAGGAGGCCCCGCGCAAGGGACTGTTCTCAAAGAAGAATACGGAATATGATGAGGAAGAGGAGCAGGACAAGCCCCGGTTTTTAGGAAGATCCAATCCCAAAGTAGTACCTATGAGACGCAGCATGGAAGTGACGATGATTAAACCCACATCCATGGAGGATTCCAGAGACATCTGTGATTACCTTCTGGCAGGCAAGGCGGTGGTACTGAATATGGAGGGTATACATACAGAAGTGGCTCAGAGAATCATAGATTTTACCTCAGGAGCTACCTATTCCATGAACGGCAATCTTCAGAAGATATCTAATTATATCTTCATTGCAACACCTGATTCCGTGGAACTGTCCGGGGATTTCCAGGACATCCTGGCCGCAGGCAGTGCCATGGGCATGGATGTCTCAGGACTCAATATCCATTTGTAATTGACAAGGAAAAAGAAGCCCCTGTACAGGGGACAAGTATGCGGCAGACCTGGTGTGTCTGCCGATTTGTTGTATAAAATCAGGAGGACACTGGCATGGCTGACAGGATAAATGTATGCAGGGATGGGAAGGCTATCTACGATATCGTACTGACCCAATCCTTTGACGGTTTAAAGGAGGCAGTATCCTGCCTTCCTGTTAAGGAACACAAAATTTGCATTGTAACGGATTCCAATGTGGCGCCCCTGTATCTGGAGGAGGTGCGCGCTGTTCTGTCCGGATGCTGCAAGGCTGTTTCGGTTTTTACCTTCCCGGCCGGGGAGGAAAATAAACATCTGGATACGGTGCGAAACCTGTATGAGCACCTGATTCTGGAGCATTTTGACAGAAAGGATATGCTGGCTGCCCTGGGCGGCGGTGTGGTGGGCGATTTATGCGGTTTCGCAGCCGCCACTTATCTCAGGGGAGTTGACTTTATTCAGATTCCAACCACCTTGCTTTCACAGGTGGATTCCAGCATCGGCGGCAAGACCGGGGTGGATTTTGACGCCTATAAGAACATGGTGGGCGCATTTCATATGCCCAGGCTGGTTTATGCCAACCTGCGCACCCTTTTAACCCTTCCTGAGGAACAGTTCTCCTCAGGCATGGGCGAGGTGGTAAAACACGGCCTGATTAAGAACCGGGAGTATTACCAGTGGCTGAAGGACAACCGTGAAGGCATTGCTGCCAGGAATCTGGATCTGTGCCAGGCCATGGTTTATGAGAGCTGTATGATTAAGAAGCGTGTGGTGGAAGAGGATCCCACGGAACAGGGAGAAAGAGCTCTTTTGAATTTCGGCCATACCCTGGGCCATGCGGTTGAGAAGCTGGAGAATTTCACCATGCACCACGGCCACTGCGTGGGGCTGGGCTGCATTGGGGCTGCCCGTATCTCCCAGCTCAGAGGCATGCTTACAGAGGAGGAGATGGCGGACATCAGAAATACCTTCCTTTCCTTTGGAATTCCTGACGCTGCGCCGGGTCTTGTGTGGGAGCAGGTCCTTAAAACCACCCAGAGCGATAAAAAGGTTGACGCCGGTGTCATCCGTTTTGTCCTGCTTAAGGCCATTGGACAGGCGTACGTGGACACGACTGTTACGGCTGATGAGATGAGGGCTGGTTTTGATGTGATAGGAGGACAGGCATAATGACAAAACAAAAGCAATCCCTGATTGCCAGCTTCCTCATTGGTTTCGCCATCCTTGTGGGTCTGGACCAGTGGACCAAGGGACTGGTGGTACAATCCTTAAAAGGCCAGAAGCCCTTTGTCATCTGGAACGGGGTATTTGAATTCTATTATTCGGAAAACAGGGGCGCTGCCTTCGGAATGATGCAGGAAAAACAGCTTTTCTTCTTTCTCATTGCAGTCCTTGTGCTGGGAGCCGTGGCTTACCTTATATATAAGATGCCGTCAGACGGAAAATACCGCCCCCTTGCTGTCTGCCTGATGATGATAAGCGCAGGCGCTGTGGGCAATATGATTGATCGGGTCAGCCAGGGATATGTGGTGGATTTCCTGTATTTTAAACTGATTAATTTTCCTATCTTTAATGTGGCCGACTGCTATGTAACCATCGGCGCTGCCTGCCTTGTGTTTTTAATCATGTTTTATTATAAGGACGAGGACATGGCATGTTTCTCATTGAAAAAACAGTAGTATCATACATCAGACAGGAGGAGACACCCCTTTGAAACAGGAATTTTATCCAACGGATATGGAGGACCATGTGCGTATTGATAAATACCTTGCTGAAGCCTGCCCTGATTTAAGCCGCTCCTACATCCAGAAGCTCCTTAAATCAGGGCAGGTCCTGGTTAACGGCCAGGGCGTAAAGGCAAGCTATATCGTGGAGGAAGATGACAGGATTGAGCTGGAAGTGCCGGAGGCCGTGGAGCCGGAAATCGACGCAGAGCCCATGGACCTGGATATTCTCTATGAGGACCAGGACCTTATCCTCATCAACAAGCCTAAAGGAATGGTGGTCCATCCGGCTGCCGGACATTACAGCCATACCCTTGTAAACGGCCTCATGTACCATTGTAAGGACCAGCTGTCCGGTATCAACGGCGTCATGCGGCCGGGCATCGTGCACCGGATCGACATGGATACCACCGGGGTCATCATAGCGTGTAAAAATGATATGGCCCACAGCTCCATCGCTGCCCAGCTCAAGGAACACTCCATTACCCGCAGGTACCAGGCGATTGTCCATGGCGTCATTGCAGAGGATGAGGGGACCGTGGACGCGCCCATTGGCCGCCATCCAGTGGAGCGCAAGAAAATGAGCATCAATTACCAGAACGGAAAGAATGCAGTAACCCATTACAGGGTTCTGAACCGTTTCAGGCAGTACACCCATGTGGAGTGCAGGCTGGAGACAGGCCGCACCCATCAGATTCGCGTCCACATGGCCAGTATCCGCCATCCTCTTTTGGGGGATGCTGTGTACGGGCCTGCCAGGTGTCCCATAAGCGGTCTCTGCGGACAGACACTTCATGCCGGCATCCTGGGGTTCATTCACCCCAGGACCGGAGAATATATGGAATTTTCAGCGCCCCTGCCGGAATACTTTGAAAAACTCCTTCGCACCTTAAGCTGAAACCAGGATGAAAAAGCGCAGTAAAAACATACTTTAATAGACAAGTTGTCACTTTTGTCGCAAAGCTTTATACTATTTTTTACTTTTTTGTACATTTCTATATACTTTTCTGAATTTTTGAGTTATAATACTTAATAGATAAAATATGACTTATGACCTACAGGACAGACAGTGCAGAAAGGGGAATGTAGAATGACAAATAATCTTATTATCACCATTGGCAGGCAGTGTGGCAGCGGCGGCAAAATGATTGGCGAATTACTGGCAGAAAAGATGGGTGTTAAGTGCTACGACAAGGAATTGTTATCCATGGCTGCAAAACACAGCGGACTTTGCGAGGAGTTGTTTGAGAAACACGATGAACGGCCCACCAGCAGTTTCCTCTACTCACTGGTTATGGATTCCTATTCCATGGGCTATACGGCATCGGGATATTCCGATATGCCTATTAACCATAAGATATTCCTTGCTCAGTTTGACACCATCAAAAAGCTGGCGGAAGAGGCCTCCTGCGTCATGGTTGGACGGTGTGCGGATTACGCCCTGGAGGACTACCCCAATGTGGTCAGCGTATTCATCACGGCCAACGACGATGACAAGCTGAAACGCCTTCAGGACCTGTACAAGGTAGACGCGTCCAAGGCAAAGGACATCATGATTAAGACAGACAAACAGCGTGCCAGCTACTATAATTATTACTCCAACAAGAAATGGAGCGATCCGCGCAGCTATGATCTGTGTCTTAACAGCAGTGTCACAGGACCGGAGGGCGCAGTGGATGTCATCCTGAATTTTGCAAAAGTGAAGCAGACGTGGAGGAAACAGAAGTAGTTTCATTGAAATGCATGGAGATACGTCAAAATAGGCGTCTAAAACAGCAGATGCAGCAACGCCAGCAAAAGCCGGTATTGCTGCATCTGTTTTAATGTCAGTGTAAATCTTTACCCAAATCAATCATATCCTCAGCCATGGCCACCAATTCATCCCTGGTCACAATCTTATTGATGTCCATAAGAATGTAGCGTACGTCCCCGTCAATCCAGGCCAGGGAATTGGCTTCTGCCGTACTATAATACAAGTCTGTCTCCCCATATTTTATAACAGACGCATTGCTTGAAAAGGACTGGCCTGACGCTGGTTCTGCGGACAGGGAAACGGATTTGGAGGTATTATTGTCCTTTTTTATATATTTAAAGCTTATACCTTTCTGTTTGTTGACAGGAGCGCCATTTGAATCAAGATCAAATGATTCCGTAATATTTCCGCTGCCAAACAGATAACCGCCAGCCAGGCTTGCAGGCGCCTTTGGCCTGAATCCCACATCCTTTTGCAGGGTATCCCCGTCAGGAAGCGTGGAATATTGATTTTCTTCGGAACTTGAAACACTTACCTTCATTGACGGGGACGCAAAGCAGGGCACGGTGTTTGCCAGACAAATCCCTGTAATCAGCAGTAAAGCAATCTTTCTTTTCATGGCTCGTATCTCCTTTTATTTTTCAGATGCAGTATTCTTTGAATAACCGTTATAGTATGTATCATACCGTATAGTTCTCTAATCCACATCTAAAAATGCCGTATTCCGGAAATTCATGTCAGGAATCCATTCCGGAAAAAGATGAGCCGTGAGCTGTCACTCCACCGTAACAGATTTGGCCAGGTTGCGGGGCTGATCCACATCCAGATGTTTGCCGATGGAAGCATAATAGGCAATCAGCTGCAGGGCCACTGCAATGGGAAACACGGTGAAGCGGTCTTCCAGGTCCGGTATCCGAAGTTCTATATCAGCCACTCCATCCTCCACCACAGACTGTTTCTTGGTCAGAAGGATGACATAAGCACCCCGGGCCTTTACCTCCCGGATATTGGAAATGGTCTTGGCAAATACATGGTCCTGAGTTGCAATGGCTATGACAGGCACATTGTCATAAATCAGGGCAATGGTTCCGTGCTTCAGTTCACCGGCAGCATACGCCTCTGCGTGGATATAGGAGATTTCCTTAAGCTTAAGGGCCCCTTCCAGGGAAAAGGCGTAATCCAGGCCCCTTCCAATAAAAAAGGTGTCCCTCTCACGAATCAGGTGGCGCACAAAGGACTGGATAAATTCAGACTGTCCAATAACAGTTTCCATGGCCGGTATGACATCCAGCAGATCCGTCATAAACTCCCGTGCCTCATCCTGGCCAAAGGCTCCGCGGACCAGGGCCATGCGGCAGCCAATCATGTAGAGGGCAGCCAGCTGCACGGAATAAGCCTTTGTACTGGCAACAGCAATCTCAGGGCCTGCATGTGTATAAAATACGTAATCGCTTTCCCTGGCAATGGTGGAACCCTTTACATTGACAATGGAGAGGGTGACAGAGCCAAGACTTTTTGCCAGGTTCATGGCGGCCAGCGTGTCAATGGTCTCCCCTGACTGCGAGATGACTATGACCAGGGTGCTGGAATCAATCAGCGGATCCTCGTACCGGAATTCAGATGCAATGGACACGGTGACGGGTATACGGAGCATGGGCTCCATCAGTGCTTTTGCCACCATTCCCGCATGCATGGCTGTACCGCAGGCAATAATCCGCACCTGGGAACACTCTGCGAATAAGGAGTCCGGAATACCGTCATCTCTAAAATCCGGCAGACGGTCCAACATCCTTGGAAGAATGGTATTTTTAAGGGCTTCCGGCTGTTCGTGGATTTCCTTGAGCATGAAGTGGGGGTATCCGTTCTTCATGGCCGCGTCCATGTTCCAGCTGACCTCCAGTGTTTCCGGCTCCACACGGTTAAAGTCCATATCATATACACGGACTTTGTATGGCGTCAGGCGCACAATACAGCCCTCAGGGACCACAAAATACTCCCTGGTATAAGAAATCAGGGCAGTAAGATCCGAGGCTATAAGCGCTCCTGAGTGGGTGTAGGAAGCAACAAGGGGGCTTACCTTCCTTACGGCATATATCTCACCGGGACGGTCCGCAAAAAGGATACAGAAACCATAGGAGCCTTCAAGCGTGCCTGTAAAAGCTGCGATGGCCTTCAGCGGATCCTGGCCGCATCCCCTGTAAGCAGAATCCAGAACAGCCGCAGCTACCTCGCTGTCGGTCTGGGAGACAAGACGGCCTTCCAATCCATATTCCTGCGTTAGCTGGCGGTAATTTTCGATGATTCCATTGTGAATCAGGGTTACCTGTCCGCAGCTGTGGGGATGGGCATTGGCGTCCGTTACACCTCCGTGAGTGGCCCAGCGGGTATGGCCGATTCCGCAGTGGGATATCTCGCAGGTTGATTTTACACATTCCCTAAGGGCGGCTACCTTTCCCACCTTTTTAATGCTCCTGACCTGGGAATCCTGGTTGAAGTAAGCAATACCGGCGCTGTCATATCCTCTGTATTCCAGTCCTGCGAGTCCCTTTAACAATACATCCTTGGCCTCCAAAGGGCCTGTATATCCAATTATTCCACACATAATTTGTTCTGCCTTTCTTTGTTAGTCACAGTTATTTTAACTGCAATTGTTGTTCCTGAAAAAGACAGCAAAAAACCAAGCTGTCTTATACAGGCAGTTTTCAGCATTCCATTTTTTATCCATTTTTACTGATATCATTCATCCGGTCACACTGGCTTTGTTTTGCAGTTACCCGCATATTTTCCAGTATGCAACACGCCCGGACAGCATGGGAGAGCACCCGCCGAAATTCTCGATTCTCTCTCCACCTCGTTAACCTTATAAACGGCAGCAGACGTTCCTGCTGTTCACGTACCCGCTAAAAGGTGCATGGCGCTTAGCTTTGCTATGTGTCTCTATCCCTCCTGTGACAGATTGTGAATATTATAGCTCACTCTATTTTATGCGTCAACCATATTTTGGGTGAGCCGTCCTGCCGGTACCCGGCATAATCCCTGTTTTATGCGCGATTTTAAAGATTCTTTAAGACTTTTGTTCTATTCATTCACCTGCCTGTGTGATATAATGAGGGGCGGTGCAATTATATGATTTATGAATCACAACAGGACGCACAACATGAAAAAAAGCGATTACATACAGGTGATAAAAAAATACAAACAAGAGATTCTGCAGTGTTCGGCTCTGGCCGTGACTGTAGTGTGCGCCTGCGCAATGTCCTATATGGCGGGGCGTTACAGCGGGAGACTGAATGCTCCCGCTGCCGGCAGTTCTGAGGGAGGGGCCGTAGAAACCACCTCACAATACATAGATCTGGCTCCGGGTTCGCCTTCCTTTCTCTTTCCGCCAGGTGCGGCCTGCCGGGATGCAACTCCCTCCAATGCGGACATGATGGATTCCCAGGTACTTAACCTGGCCTATCTCTATGAGGATGGGGCAGATTCCACGGATCCGGCTGACAGCTATGCGGGCCGGCTCTATGATCTGCTGGCTTTAAAGGACGCGTCGTGGATATCGGGTCTATATGACCTGTACAATTATACGCCCCAGCAGCTTGCAGCCCTGCTGGGACTTCCGGAGACAGCCGTCACTTCAACGTCCGGCATCATACCGGAGTTCCGGAACATATCCGTGCACTTTGTCAACAGCGAACAACAGGAAACCGGAAGCACTTCCAATGCTAGGGAAATCATTTCTATTATCAATACCCTGCATTACTTCGGCATACTTAAAGATATGAAAACAATGGAGGACTGCGCGGACAAGCTGTGGAACGCTTCACACAAGTACTCTGTGCGCATAGGCGGAATTTATTACTGTGACGGCAGCTGCCTGGACGAAGCAGCAGACGGGCGAACGGACGCGGATGAATCCGGGACGGAAGCAGCTGGCGCAGTAATAGCTGGGTCGGAAGCAGCTGGAGCTGAAGCAGCTGGGCGCAGTAGTAGCTGGGTCGCAAACAGCTGGTGCTGAAGCAGTTGAAGCAGCAGTAGCTGGGTCGGAAACAACTGGTGCTGAAGCAGTTGAAGCAGCAGTAGCTGAGTCGGAAACAACTGGTGCTGAAGCAGTTGAAGCAGTGGCTGGGTCGGAAACAACTGGTGCTGAAGCAGTTGAAGCAGTAGCTGGGTCGGAAACAGCTGGCGCAGAAACCGTTGGAACAGCAGCCGCTGGGACGGAAGCAGTCGAGTCAGGAGCAGCTGTGGGAGAACCAGTTGGCTCAATGGCAGCCAGTGCGGCAGCAGAAGCTGAGACAGCAGCCGTGGCCAGTTTTTCCGATGCGTCATCCATTGTATCCGGGGCTTCTGATGCAGGTCCGGCAGACAGCTCCCGGACCTGTCCGGGCCATGTGGACTGTACGGTACTGGCCGTGGTCAAAGGCACTGCCGAGGCAGACAGTCTATTCCAGGCAGCAGATACACTGGAAGCTGTCAAGTCTTCCGGCTGGACAGGCTGGAATGCGGATACCAGAAACATGGCAGGCGCGCTGCTGGCCCAGGATTGGTCCCAGGAATATGGTCTTTATACAGTTGACTATCCGGTAAAAGGACTTTTGAATTCCCAGGAGATTAAATTATACATGAGTCTGGTTCCGGAAGACGCCAGCCGTCAGCGTAAGGATTTCGTGCGGTATGCCCTTACATCGGTAGGTAAGATTCCTTACTACTGGGGAGGCAAACCATCAGCACCTGGTTATACCGGAAACGGCTTCGGCTCGCTGACTGTCCCGGACGAGGACGGCAGGCTTTTAAAGGGACTGGATTGTTCCGGCTGGATAAACTGGGTATACTGGTCGGTCACCGGAAAAGGGCTGGGGGCCCAGAGTACCGGTACACTTTTGGGCTGCGGTTCGCCGGTAGCCAGGGATGAGCTGCTGCCGGGAGACATCTGCATCCGGTTTAATCCCATGGCCCATGTGGTAATATTCCTGGGCTGGACAGCAGAGGGGAATATGCTCTGTATCCAGGAGACCACAGGCAATTCCAATAATGTGGAAGTGGGAACCGTTACAAGTAACTGGGAGAGTTACCGGCGTATTCTGGAATGATTTCCGCATAAGAACCAAATAGATAAAGAGGAGTATAATCATGAATAACAGAGAAAATGACGATGAGCTGGAACGCATGAGGGCACGTGCCAGAAGAGGCAGCGGCAGGCAGGACGGCGGCAGACAGAGCAGCAGGGCATATCCGAGGCCTGTGCAGCCAGCCAGTGAGCGCAGAAGTGCCAGACAATCCTATGACGGCCGCGAGGAGTATGACGAGGAGTACTATTACGGTGAGGAATACGATGTAGAAGAGGACAGGCAGATTGATTTTCCCATGGAAGACTATCTGGACGACGAACCTCCCATGCCCGCCCGCCGGCTTAGGCCCTCTTATGGTTCGTCTGGTTCTGCCGAAGGACGGCGTCAGGCGCAGTCCGCGGGAAACAGAAATGCCCAGGGCAGGAAATCACGTCAGCCGGGAAGTGCCACCTCTAATCCGGACCGGGCCAGAACAGCACAGTCCGTTTCAAGGAATCAGGGGCGCACCGCAAAAAGGCAGCAGGATACTATGGAAAGGGGCAGGACATCTGCCGGACGACAGCAGGGACAAATGGCAAAACGACGTAAAAAAGGCAGATGGAAGGGGATTCTTTTGCTCCTTCTGGTTGCACTTATAGGGTATGGGGCCTGGCTGTTCCTTCACAAACCTACAGGCTACTGGAATATAGCTGTTTTTGGAGTGGACAGCAGAGATGGCAATACCAAAAACGCACTGGCAGATGTTCAGATGATATGCAGCATTGACAGAGCTACGGGGGAAATCCGCCTTGTCAGCGTTTACAGGGATACATACCTGAAAATCAATTCAGAGGGAACCTATCATAAAATTAATGAAGCATACTTTAAGGGTGGACATAAGCAGGCAGTGTCAGCCCTGGAGGAAAACCTGGATATCAAGATTGATGACTATGCCACCTTTAACTGGAAGTCAGTGGCTGAGGCCATCAACATTCTGGGCGGCATAGACCTGGAAATCACGCCTGCGGAATTTAAGTATATCAACGGCTTCATTACAGAAACCGTCAATTCAACAGGTATTGGTTCCTATCAGCTGGAGCAGGCCGGGATGAACCATTTAGACGGCGTCCAGGCTGTGGCCTACAGCCGTCTGCGTCTCATGGATACGGATTTCCAGAGAACGGAGCGCCAGAGAAAGGTGGTAGAGCTTGCCCTGGCAAAAGCAAAGCAGGCTGACCTCTCAACGCTGACCTCGCTGGCCGGCTACATGGTGCAGGAAATTTCCACCAGCGTAGGAGTAGATGATGTACTGCCTCTGGCAAAGGATATCGGTAAGTATCACATCGGAGAGACTGCCGGTTTCCCATTCTCAAGGCAGACCATGAAAATCGGAAAGATGGACTGCGTGGTGCCTACCACCCTGGAAAGCAATGTAGTCCTTCTTCATCAGTTCCTGTACGGCCAGGAGACGTCCTACAGTCCATCCTCCGCTGTCCGTAAAATCAGCGCCCATATCTCGGAAGAAACAGGGCTTTATGAGGAGGGCAAGGCAGCTCCTTCCGGAGGCGGCTCCTCAGGAGGAAGTTCATCAGGAGATAAGGCGCCTGCCCAGAATGTACCGGCAGAGACACCTCCGCCCGAAACAACAGCGCCTGTGGAGACAACGCAGGAGAGTACCGGGGAGACGGAAGAGACAGAGGAGACAACCCTGGAGAGTACCGAAGAAACAGAAGAGACCGAAGAAGTGGGGCCGGGCGTATCAGACAAACCCACAAAGGCTCCTGAAAGCACCAAACATACGGATGAGGAACAGGGTCCGGGAAGCAGCGGCCCGGGCGGCAGCGGCGCCGCAGAACCTTCCGGCAGCCATCCCACAAAGGCCCCTGAGACAGAGAAGCCGGGCTCCGGTTCCGCCCCTGGCTCCGAATCTGATTCCGGCAGCAACGGCCCTGGCCCAGGAAGCCAGGACAACGGTCCGGGCCAGGCTCAAAGCGGTACGGACGAGGGCGGCCCAGGCATCTAAAGCAGGTTCCGGTATCTAAAGCAGGTTCCGGTATTTAAAGCAGGTTCCGGTATCTAAAGCAGTACCGGCATCTGAAGCAGTACCGGCATCTGAAGCAGTACCCGGCATCTAAAGCAATACCCGGCATCGAAGACCGCCCCGGAACAGAAGCACAGGGGTAAGCATAAAAGAATGGCCTCAGGCATTATTTCAACGCCTGGGGCCATCCTTTTATGCTGCCGTCAAGGATTGCCCGGAACATGCAGTCTTTTATATGAGGATTGTCCTCCTGCAGCCTGTGTATCAGCTCCTTAATATACTGCCGCTTTGTGTATCCGTCCATGGGGCATGGGTTTTTGCATACAGGAAGCTGGTATTTGTTCCGAAACCCTATGACATCTGCCTCTGTGACAAAAATCATGGGACGGATGACAGTCAGGTCCATGCGGTCCAGATAGGTAAGGGGCGAGAAGGAGTGGAACCTTCCCTCATAGAACAGCGACATCATCATGGTCTCGATCACATCATCCCTGTGATGAGCATAGGCAATCTTGTTGCATCCCATCTCCTTGGCCTTTTCATTGAGAGCGCCTTTTCGCATCTTGGCGCAAAGAGAACAGGGGTTGGTTTCCTTGCGGATATCAAAGAGGACCGCGCCAATTTCTGTGGAAATGATTTCATATGGGATCTCAAATTCCCGGCACATGGCCGCCACCGGTTCCAAATCCATATTGCCAAGCCCCAAATCCACCGTAATGGCGCACAGTTCATATTTTTCAGGATAAAACCTCCTCAGATGATGAAGGGCATGGAGCAATGTCAGGCTGTCCTTTCCGCCGGACACTCCTATGGCGATACGGTCACCGTCCTGAATCAGCCCGTATGTATCAAGAGCCTGGCGTGTCAGGCTCAGAAGACGTTGTAATTTCATGTGGGTTCCAACCAATCCTTTCTGGTCTTTTCTGGATTTTTTCTTTATCCGCCGTTCAGCGCCCTGGGTATTTTGTCTTTACAGGAATGCTGCACGGCTTTTTCTATTCTACCTGTCCACACACCTGGTTGTCAAGAAAAGTTAACTATGTTAAAATGGGGGGAGAATAAATTAAGGGTGATGATGAAATGATAACTTATAAATATGTAGTATCTGACAAGCAGGGGCTTCATGCTACCAATGCCATGAGTCTGAGCAGGGCGGCCTCTGAATATGAGAGCCGGATAACCCTTAAAAGTCAAAAGGGTACAGCGGACTGTAAGAATGTCCTTGCTCTCATGAGCCTGGGCGCGCACCAGGGAGAAAGCCTGGAGCTTACGGTGGAAGGGCCTGACGAGGGCCAGGCCTCCGGTTTCTTAAAAGGGCTCATGCGCACTATTTTATAAACATGCCCTGACTGGCGGCCATGATGAAATAAATTCCTTTCCTAACAGCTAGGAAACGGGTTTACCACAAAATCCCTTCTTGACAGGCTATAGTTAATATCAAAGAACTGCTTTGCAGTTCAAATCTGGAAAGAGGGGTTATTATTATGGCAAGATTAGGTATTTCTATTTATCCGGAGTATTCCACAGAAGAACAGGACATAGCGTATATCAGAAAGGCAGGTAAACTGGGTTACAGGAGGATTTTTACCTGTCTTTTAAGTGTTGGGGAAAAGAACAGGGAGGAAATCATCGGACAGTTTTGCCGCCTGGCTGATGAGGCCCATGCCTGCGGCATGGAAATCATCCCGGATGTAAGTCCTGCTGTATTTTCAAGGCTGGGAACCTCTTATGAGGACCTGTCTGTGTTCCGGGAAATGCATGTGGACGGCATCCGGCTGGACGAGGGTTTTGACGGCATGAAGGAAAGCCTTATGACCTATAATCCGCAGGGGCTGAAGCTGGAGCTGAATGCCAGCACCAAGCTGGTCTATGTGGAAAACATCATGGATCACCATCCGGACCGTGAGAAGTTAATTACCTGCCATAACTTTTATCCGCAGGCATACACGGGACTGAGCCTGAAGCATTTTAACAGGTGCAATGACAAGATGAAGTCACTGGGTCTTAAGGTGGCTGCCTTTGTATCCAGCAATGCGCCCGGTGCTTATGGTCCATGGCCTTTAAACGAAGGACTCTGCACCCTGGAAATGCACCGCGGCCTTCCTCTGGATTTCCAGGTGCGCCATATGTTTGCCACCGGCATGGTAGATGATGTGCTGATTGCCAATGCCTATGCAACGGACGAGGAGCTCCATGCCTGCGCAGCAGTCAATCCCAGCATCCTTACCTTCGGCATTGAACTGGAAAAGGAGCTGACGGACACAGAGAAGCAGATCCTGGACTATGAGCCAAAGCATGTGGTGAGAGGAGATATGAGCGAATACATGATCCGCTCCACCTGGCCCAGGGTAACATTTGCAGACCAGTCCATTCCGGCTGGCAACACCAGGGACTTAAGGCCGGGCGATGTGGTCATTCTCAATGACGGTTACCTGAAATACAAAGGAGAGCTCCACATCGTCACAAAGTATATGCCCAATGACGGCCGCAAGAACGTGATTGGACATCTGCCGGAGTATGAACATGTACTGTTAGACTATATCGAGCCCTGGAAGGTGTTCGCGTTCCGTATTGTATAAGACTGTAAGAGAAGGAGTTTAACCATGCAGAATAAAAGACAGGAACAGCTGCTTGCCATATTATCAGAGCGGAGGGACTGGATGACCAGCCGGCAGCTGGCCGGCCTTCTGCAGGTGTCGGACCGGACCATCCGCTCCGATGTGGAGGCCATCAATAAGCACACGGACCCGCCGCCCATCGAGTCCAATGTGCGTCAGGGATACAGGCTGTGCGAGGACGCACGGCCTGCCCTGGCGTCAGGGGCAGAGACAAGGGAGGCAGACATTCCCCAGACCCCCGGCGCCCGCTGTGCATACATGATACAAAAGCTGCTGTTTGAGGTGAAGGAGCTGAACCTTACCATGCTCCAGAGCCAGATCTATGTCAGCGGTTATTCCATTGACAATGATTTAAAGCGCATACGAAAGATGCTGGAGCCTTACAGCGGCCTGAAGCTGGTACGGAACAAGGAATGCATCTCCTTAAAGGGAGACGAGGCCAGTAAGCGCCGTTTTTACCGGGATTTACTGGTGGCTGAGGTGCAGGAGAACTTTCTTAACCTGAACACCCTGGCCCATCTCTACAGAAGCTTTAACCTGATTGAGGTCAAGGATATCTTTGTGGATGTGCTGGAGGAATATGACTATTCCATCCATGAGTCCATGTTTCCCATGCTGATTCTCCATGCGGGGACCAGCATTGAACGGATGAACTGCGCCAATTACATCAATATGGAGGAGGGGATGCAGGGGCTGGAGGATACCATTGAGTACCAGATAGCCCAAACCTTCTTTGACCGCATTTCCAAGCGGCTGCACATAACGGTCCACGACGGCGAGGTGGGCATGTTTGCCCTGGTAATCATGGGCAGGCGGGCTTCCAACTATACCAGCGATTTTGTCAATTACAACGGAAAATGGATGAATACCAAGAAGCTGGTGGCTGAGGCCCTGGAACAGGTCTATGCTCTGTTCGGCCTGGATTTCAGGCAGGACGCAGATTTGGTGGCAGGGCTTAAAATGCATTTTCACGGACTCATCGAACGTGTCAAGAACCAGGTGCGGATGGAGGATGTGTTTGTGGAGGAAATCAAACGCAAATATCCCCTTGTTTTTGAAATGGGAATCTATGTGCTGGAGTTTCTGGAGCAGCGGCTGGGACGGCCCATATCAGATGTGGAAAGCTGCTACATCGCCCTTCACCTGGGAGCGGCCAGTGAGCGCATGAATTCCGTGAGAAAATACAGGGCTGTGATGATTCTGCCCCACAACCAGTCCTTTTCCGACATGTGCGTGAAGAAGATATCCGACATGTTCCGCGAGCGTATGGAGGTGGTAAAGGTATTCGGCTATTTTGAGGAGGATGAGGTGTCGGCCCTGGACCCGGATTTGCTTCTCAGCACCTTTCCGCTGGAGCACGGACTGGATGTGGAGACTGTTTCCATCAACCTGTTTGTGGATTCGGAAACAGAATCAAAGATCCTCCAGGCCATTAACCGGCTGGATAAAAAAGGCTTCCGGCTGGAGTTTACATCCCATATCGGGAACCTGATACGAAAAGAGCATTATCACTCCCAGGTAGACATGGACCAGCCGGAAGAAATCATCCGTATGCTGTGCGCGGGCCTGGAAAAAGAGGGCATCGTGGAACCGGAATTCACGGAAGTGGTATTAAAGAGGGAGCAGATGTCGCCCACCTCCTTTGTGAATACATTTGCCATTCCCCATGCCTTTGGCGCCTTTGCCAGAAATTCCACCATTGCCGTGGCACAGCTTAAGAATCCGGTGAAATGGGGAGCCTTTGAGGTGCGTCTGGTCATGCTTTTCGCTATCAACGAAGGGGATGCCAGAATGATTAAAATTTTCTTTGACTGGGTATCCAATGTGGTAAACCAGCCGGAGGAGCTGGCAAAATTAGTGGCTCCATGCAGCTATGAGGAATTTATTGACAGAATTATGGGTTGATTTTCCTAACAGCTAGGAAATGTCTTTAATGAAAAAAAGTGAATAACTGCCTTATAATTAAGGCAACTTAATAAGAAATGCAGCAAACAGAATGGTTTTGTTGCATTTTCTCGTTTCAAAAACAATAAGGAGGCAGCAAAATGGTAGAGGGATTAGAAATGATTTGCTTCAAGATTATCTCCAATGTGGGAGGCGCGCGTTCCAGCTACATCGAAGCAATCCAGAAAGCAAAGCAGGGAGACTTTGAGGGAGCCAGGGAATGTATAAAGGCAGGCCAGGAGATGTTCCTGGTTGGACATGAGGCCCACTTTGAACTGATTCAGAAGGAAGCACAGGGAGAGCAGGTAGGCGGCTCCATGATTCTGGTTCATGCGGAAGACCAGCTCATGAGTGCGGAAGGCTTTAAAATCATCGCGGAAGAGATGATTGCCAGCTACGAGCGAATCGCTGAACTGGAAAAAAAGCTGGAAAACCGTTAATTCAGACATTGTATTTTACCCATCGGTATAAAACAGGAACAATAAAAGGAAACTATATAGATATCAAGGAGGATTTAATCATGAAACGAGTATATTTATTTTGCAGCGCAGGAATGTCCACCAGTATGCTGGCAAGCAAGATGCAGGACGTAGCCAATTCCCATGACCTTCCCATTGAAGTAGAGGCATTCCCGGACGGAAAGATTGGCCAGATTATTGATGAGAAGCACCCGGATGTGATTCTCTTAGGGCCCCAGGTCAAATACCGCTATGGCGAGATTGTTGAAAAGTACGGCGACAAGGGCATTCCGATTCAGGTTATCGATCAGACGGATTACGGTATGATGAACGGTGAGAAAGTACTGAAATCAGCGATCAAGCTCATGAAAGCAGCAAAATAACAGTCCGGCGCAGCACCTTAGCCCGCCTGTGCTAAAACAATCATAGTTGAAATGGGGGAACATGAATCATGCTAAATAAGTTAGAGTCCGTACTCATGCCTCTGGCAGAGAAAATCGGAAAAAATAAATATCTCATTGCCATCCGTGACGGCTTCCTGCTGTCCATGCCGCTGTTAATCGTAGGGTCCTTTTTCCTGCTGGTTGCCAACTTCCCAATACCGGGATGGACGGATTTCTGGGCGCGGTTTTTCGGGGACAACTGGGCATCCTATTTTTCAAAGCCCACTGACGCCACCTTCTCCATCATGGCAGTGCTGGCCGTTATAGGCATTGGCTATTCCTTCGCGGAGCAGATGAACGTAGATAAGCTGTTCGGAGCAGCCATTGCCCTGGTAAGCTGGTTCCTCATCATGCCCTATGAGATTCTTGTGGACGGCGGTTCCAGCGTCACCGGAATTCCGTTAAACTGGGTGGGGTCCAAGGGTATTTTCGTGGGAATCATCGTGGCCTTCCTGTCAGTCCATATTTATGCATGGGTAAACAAAAAGGGCTGGGTTATCAAAATGCCTGACGGCGTTCCTCCTACAGTATCAAAGTCATTCTCGGCCCTGATTCCTGCAGGTGTGTCCATACTGGTATTCTTTATCATGAATATCGTGTTTGCAATGACGCCTTATAAAAACGCATTTAACTTCATCTTTACAATTTTACAGACACCGCTTTTAAAGCTGGGCAATACACTTCCGGCCATGGTAATCGCATATATATTCCTTCACTTCTTCTGGTTCTTTGGAGTGAACGGCGGTTCCGTTGTAGGCGCTGTGTTCAATCCCATCCTTCAGACACTGTCCGCCGACAACCTGGCTGCATTCCAGGCAGGCCAGCCGCTGCCCAATATTATTTCCCAGCAGTTCCAGGATTTGTTCGCAACCTTTGGAGGATGCGGTTCCACATTGTCGCTGCTCATTGCAATGCTTTTATTCTGCCACTCCAAACGTATCAAGGAATTAGGCAAACTGGCGTTTATACCCGGCGTATTCGGCATCAATGAACCTCTTGTATTCGGCCTTCCCATTGTGCTGAACCCAATGATTCTCATTCCCTTCATGCTGGTGCCCACTATAAACATCGTAATTTCTTATTTCTGCATGAGCATTGGTCTGGTTCCCCTCTGTACAGGCGTCGCCATTCCATGGACCATGCCCGTGGTACTGTCCGGATTCCTGGCAACAGGATGGCAGGGAGCTGTACTGCAGCTGCTTCTTCTCATACTGGGAGTATTCATCTATATGCCGTTTATTAAGATGATGGATAAGCAGTATCTGGAAGATGAGGCCAAGGCTTCTGACAAATCAGATGACGATGACATTGACTTTGACGACCTTTCCTTTGACGACCTGTAGGCCGGCTGCCTTTGACGGTCCGTCCATCCTTTGACAATCCCTGTGGGGATACAAGAATATGAGGTGAAGATAATGAAAATTATTATGATATACGACCAGATACAGTCCGGTCTTGGAACAAAAGATGACACAATGGTTCCCCTTACAGGCAAAAAGGAGCCTATTGGTCCCGCAGTTATGATGGAGCCCTTCTTAAAGGAGGTGGACGGCCATGTGACAGCCTGCCTGTGCTGCGGCAACGGAACCTTCTTAGCTGACCCGGAGGAGGTCAGCCGCAAGCTCTGCGCCATGGTAAACAAGCTGCAGCCGGATGTGGTTATGTGCGGCCCTGCCTTTAACTTCGCTGACTATGCGGGCATGTGCGCCAAGGTGGCATGCGACATCAACGCTACCACAAAGGCAAAGGCATTTGCAGCCATGTCTGTTGAGAACAAGGATACCATCGCCGCCTACAAGGATAAGGTGGCCATTGTGGAAACTCCAAAGAAGGGCGGAATGGGACTAAACGATGCGCTTAAGAACATGTGCGCACTGGCAAAGGCACTGGCTGACGGCAGCGATACAGCGGAACTGGAACATAAATTCTGTTTCAAATAGAGGAGGATATATAGGATGTGGGGTATGATTGCAACCTGGCGCATGGCAGTGGAAGGAATTACTAAGGGCGCCGAAATGCTGAAGGACGGCGGGGACGCAGGAGATGCCATCGAGTCTGCTATCCGGGAAGTGGAGGATTTTCCTTACTATAAATCTGTGGGCTACGGCGGGCTTCCCAATGAGGAGATGGAGGTGGAGATGGATGCCGCCTTTATGGACGGCAATACCCTGGATATAGGCGCTGTTGCGGCCATCAGGGACTTTGCCAATCCTGTGTCCATTGCCAGACGTCTGAGCCGTGAAAAGGTCAACAGCCTGCTGGTGGCGGAGGGTGCTGAAAAATTCGCCCATAAGGAGGGATTTGAGCGCAAAAATATGCTGACGGACCGGGCAAAGGCCCATTACAGAAAGCGTTTAAAGGAAATGTCCGCCCAGGCGGCCCTCCAGGAAGCCTCAGGAAAGCTTAAGCCATACTCAGGCCACGATACCGTGGGCATGGCCTGCCTGGACATGAGCGGCAAAATGACAGCTGCCACCTCCACCAGCGGTCTCTTTATGAAGAAAAAAGGCAGAGTAGGAGACTCTCCCATATCCGGATCCGGTTTCTATGCTGACAGCAAAAAAGGCGCTGCCAGTGCCACGGGCCTGGGCGAGGACCTGATGAAGGGCTGTATTTCCTATGAAATCGTCCGTCTCATGGGGGAGGGTATGCATCCCCAAAAAGCCTGCGAGACCGCCGTGGCCCGCCTGGACGCAGAGCTTAAGGAACGCAGGGGCGAGGCGGGGGATTTATCCCTTATAGCCATGAACCCAAAGGGGGAGTGGGGCGTAGCCACCAACATAGAGGGATTTTCCTTTGCCGTTGTCACAGAGGCCATGGAACCAACCGTGTATCTGGTGACCCGCCGGGAGGACGGCCGCTGTACCTACGAAAAGGCATCGGATGAGTGGATGGAAAACTATATGAAGACGCGCATGGCGCCCATTGAGGAATAGGAATATGGATGAACAGAATCAGATTGACAGAATGCTTCTGGACTATATCGACGAAAACCGGGACCGGCTGGTGGAGCATGTTCGTCAGATGGTGCGTATTGACAGCGTGGAAAGGGAGGCCCAGGATGGGGCTCCCTTTGGTCCCGGTGTAAAGAAGGCCCTGGACCTGGCGCTATCCATCAGCAGGGATATGGGCTTTGAAACTGTGGATTTGGACGGATACATCGGATACGCATTCTATGGCAGGGGAGAAGACTATGTCTGCGCCATGGGACATGTGGATGTGGTGCCGGCCGGAGAGGGCTGGAAGGAGCCGCCTTTTAACGGCCATATGGAAAACGGAGTCATATACAGCAGGGGAGTATTGGACAATAAAGGGCCAGTCATGGCATGCCTCTACGGCCTGGCCGCTGTCAGGGCGCTGGGGCTTCCCCTCAGGCATCCGGTACGCATCATCTTCGGATGTGACGAGGAAACGGGTTTTGAGGATCTCAGATACTATCTGTCAAAAGAAAAGCCTCCTGTTTACGGATTTACGCCGGACTGCAAATATCCTGTGGTATACAGTGAGCGGGGAAGGGCAGTTGTGCGCATCACCGGCACAAGGGAATACCTGGGTACATTTTTCGACTTTGTAAACAAATATTTTATCGGAGCAGGCAATACAGGCGACCGATTGGGTATTGACTATTACCATGAAGAATATGGTATGATGGAGATGCGCGGTTACAGACTGGGACTAGATCCCGTCTGGAAGGCCGGTCAAGGGAACATCCGCCGTGAAAATGCCGGAAACAAAAACACAGAAGTAAGTGCCGGAAACGGAAACGCGGCAAACACGGTATACTTTGAGGCTACCTTAAGCTATCCGGGCGGTATCACCATCCGGGAAATCATGAAGCCCATAACGGAAAAGGCAGAGAGCTGCGGTCTGAAGGCAGAGCTGGTACAAAATTATGATCCTGTGGTTTTTGCCAAGGATACGCCTATGGTAAAAGCCATGCAGGACAGCTATGAGCGGGTCACCGGCATGAACGGCACTCCCGTAACCACAACCGGCGGAACCTATGCCAAGGCCATGCCCGGTATCGTCCCATTCGGTCCCAGCTTTCCCGGCCAAAAGGGAATCAGCCACAATCCAAATGAGTGGATGACCGTGGACGACCTGGTAACCAACGCAAAAATATATGCACTGGCTCTGTACCGTCTGGCACAGCTTTAGGCTTTTTGCCGGTACTGTGCCGGCGGACAGGAAGAAGGAGAGGTTTTTATATGTTGGAGATATGCTGCGGCAGCTACTATGATGCCATGCAGGCTGCGTCCGGAGGAGCCGGACGGATTGAACTGAACTGTGCCCTGCACCTGGGCGGGCTTACGCCCTCCCTGGCATCCCTGGAACTGGTGAAGGAGCACTGCAATGTGAAGGTAATTGCCATGGTCCGGCCCAGAGGTGGCGGATTCTGTTACAGTGAAGAGGATTTTAATGTGATGCTCAGGGAATGCGAACATCTAGTCCGCCATGGAGCGGACGGCATTGCCTTTGGCTGTCTGAGGGAAGATGCCTCCATTGACAGGGAGAGGAATGCCAGAATGATTTCCATTATCCACAGCCATGGAAAGGAAGCTGTATTCCACCGGGCCTTTGACTGCACCTCCAACCCCTATGAGTCCATTGAGACACTGATTGAGCTGGGAGCGGACCGTCTTTTGACCAGCGGACTGAAGCCAAAGGCCGTTGAGGGAAAGGCTCTGCTTGGCGCCCTTCAGTCGTCTTATGGAAACAGCATAGAAATCCTGGCCGGAAGCGGCATCAATGCCTCCAATGCCAGAACGCTCATGGAAGAGACCGGAATAAGGCAGGTTCACAGCTCCTGCAAGGACTGGATGACAGACCCCACCACCACTTCCCACGGGGTGACCTACGGCTTTGCAGAGCCGCCCCATGAAAACTGCTATGACGTGGTGTCAGAGACACTGGTCCGTAAGCTTCTGGACAGCCTTGGGGAGTTGGGGAGATAGGCCATGATAGCAAAATACAAAAAGAACATACTGGTGAGAAGGCTCATAACCATCCTGGCTGTCGTGGCGTCCGCCCTGCTGCAGACCTATGTGATCCAGGCATTTATACGGCCGGCCAACCTTCTGTCCAGCGGATTTACCGGTGTGGCTATCCTCATTGACAGGATTGCCTCCCTCTACGGGCACAATATTTCCACCTCCCTGGGAATGCTGGTCCTCAATATACCGGTGGCCATCCTCTGCAGCAGGAGCATAAGCATGCGTTTTACCTTTTATTCCATGCTGCAGGTGTTCCTGGCCAGCTTTTTTCTGAAAATATGCAGCTTTCAGCCCTTGTTCAACGACGTGCTGCTGGATGTGGTTTTCGGCGGTTTTCTGTACGGGCTGTCCATTGCCATTGCCTTAAGGGGAAATGCCTCCACAGGCGGCACGGACTTCATAGCCCTGTATGTTTCCAATAAGACAGGAAGGTCCATATGGGAATATGTATTTGCAGGCAACTGCGTGATTCTCTGCATCTTCGGATACATGTTCGGATGGCTGTACGCAGGATATTCCATCCTGTTCCAGTTCGTATCCACCAAAGCCATCTCTGCCTTCCATCACAGGTATGAACGGGTTACACTGCAGATTACCACCACCAAGGCGCCGGAAATCATAAACCAGTACGTCAAACAGTACAGACACGGCATATCCTGTGTGGACGCGGTGGGAGGTTACAGTCACAAGAAAATGTATCTGCTTCACACCGTGGTGTCCTCCTATGAGGTGAACGACATTGTGCATCTCATGCGGGAGCAGGATCCCCATGTCATTGTCAATATGATTAAAACGGAAAACTTTTACGGCGGATTTTATCAGGCGCCTATTGATTAGTACTGCTGTTGCATAATGCTGCTGTTCGGCGCGGGGCGTATGGGATGGGGGGGATGAATCAGGCTGCAAAACCTTCGTTAGTTGACATAACATTTTTATGTCAACTTTTTCTTTCATCCGGGTCATTGTCCGGATGATCGGAGGTTTTCACTTCCAACTATACTTCGGAAAAATTAAGATATATGAAAGGGATGTTAAGTTGATACTTACATCCTTTTTGTTTACAATAAAACCAGACATAACCGTTGGAGATGACGGATTTTATATGGATTACATGAGGGAGGATTTTAAATTGAGGAATTCAGGAAAAATACTTTGCATCGCAAGTCTGCTGGGGCTGCTGGTTCTGTCCGGCTGCGGCCGGAAGTCAGAGCCTGCTGCGGGGATCGGGGCGGATGGAGCTGCTGTTGAGGCAGAAGGAACAGCGTCTGCCGGAGCGGATGAGGGCAGGGCGGATGAGGAGATTCATATTTATTCCGACACCCGGGCAGGGGCTACTGCCGGTGATGAAACTGCACCGGCTGCAAACGGCGGCGCAGCCATCATCCAGGACCAATCCTTTGACGTGGAACTGGACAGCTGGGGTAAGGTACGGTTTGTGTCCTGCGAACCGGAGGATACCCTTGACACACCCCATTTTTACCTCATGAAGGACAATCAGGTCCTCTATACCTTTCCCTGGGAAGACCGCACCGGAACTCCCGGCGTCTTTGACAGCGTCCGTTTTGTATCCTTTCCGGATATAGACAAGGACGGAAAAAAGGATGTGGTCATTGGCGTTGGAAAAATATTCCAGAATACAGACAGTTCCATCCCCTACAGCGTCATATCCATTTATCTGAACCGGGGGCATGGTTTCGATACGGCTGATTCACTGACCAGCCGGGTAAACGAGGCCGTCATGTACAAAGAAGCAGAGTATAAGGATGTCTCTGCCCTGATAGGGCAATTTATGGAGGAGTCTTTAGACAACATGGGGGAGTCCTCAGACAGCATAAAAGCAGCGGAACCACCGGCAAAAGAGAGCATAAGTGAGGCCCGTGTTGTTTCTGAGGAAATCATCCGTCAGGCCGCCGGTTCCTGGACCCTGAACGGGCCGAAAACAGATGCCGGACTACGGCAGCATGGCTCTCTGCTGGAAATGTTCGGAACCGGCCTGCATATGGGAAACGGCCTGGAAATCAGCGATAACGGAGAGATTGAGTATTATATCGGCATCGGAACCGGCGGAGAGGGGCAGTGTACGGAGACAGGCGGATCTGCTGAAACAGGCAGTTCCATTACTGCCTCCATCACGCCCTATGAGGACCATGGGAACAGTCTAAACAGCCTGACGCTCCACCTGATAACGGAGGATGACACAGAATATCTGACCATGGAATATGACGGCGAGATACTGTACTGGAACAGATAGCTGCAAGGTAAAAACCTAATATCCAGACACTGTTTTACAAAGAATTTACTAAATGTGCCTCTTGGAATTTACATGGATTTTATATAATAAAAGCATAAAATAAAATCCGGGAGGCATGCGGTATGAAATCATTTAACATTATAAAAGAATATTGGCGTCTGGCAATTCTGGGGCTGGCCTATACAGCCGTGTTCGCCGCCGCCGTTACAGTTATAATATTACAGTTATAATCAGATAGTCAAAAGCAGCCGTCATAACCGGCTGCTTTTTTGGGCTCTTTGTCAATAGTTGGGGTGGGATTTGTTAAAATCCCGCCCCAATTCTATGAAAAGGGCCCTTTTTATGTTTAGTTCCAGGTTTTACTGATTTTGGGCATGCCAAATAAGCCTCCGCATTACCGACCTTTTTATCCTATGATGTACAGTGAAGTATCCGGGTTCGGAACCGTTTGAAATTCCGGATTCCGTAGCTGCTCCGTTTTAACACCTTTATCTTGTTGTTAAATCCTTCTGTGGGACCATTTGTCAATCCGTATTTAAAGGCATTCAGGATTTCTTTTCGCCAGGCCCTGTAGGTCTTAGCACAGGCCTCAAATTCCTTGATCCCACAGCTCTGTGCATTCGCAATCCAGTCATCAAATTCCCTCTGCTGCTGACGATACGCTTCCATCTGGCAGATATCATAAAACCACTCTTTCATGCGGTGTGCCAGACGCAGATCCTCGCTATAGTGAAGCATTAAATCACAGGCCTGTTTGTTCTCATCCTTCAGCTTTTTATAGCGGGTCAGAATGAGTTTCCGGCTGCGTTTATAATACTTACGCAGAGAAACCGGCATGGAGCGCTGCAGCCGTTTGCGTACATTTTCAATCGCCCATGTCACCTGCCGGATGAAATGATATTTATCCACGATGATTGTAGCGTTTGGAAAGAAGGTCTGTGCAAGTTCGGTGTAGGGGCGCCACATATCGCAGACGAAGAACTTAACCTTCAGGCGTTCTTTCCTGGGAATGTTCCGCCAATAATCAGCCAGATGGCTCTGTGTCCGATCCGGGAGAATGTCGAGGATCCGGCGCTTTTTCGGATCAACCAGAATGCACTGATATTTACCGGTAGAAGCATTGCCTTTGAATTCGTCAATGGAAAGCGCTTGTGGAAGCTGGTCAGGCGGAGGATAGCAAATCGTGTCCAGAAGGCGGCAGACCGTCTGGACGGAAACACCGGTAAGCTCTGCGATCTGTTTTAAGGAAAAGGTCTGCCGGAGCAGGGAGACAATGTAAAATGCCAGCCTGCGGGTCCTGCGGTGGTAGCTGGGGAGGAACGAATAGGGTTCCGTGAACCGTTTGCGGCAGTATGGGCAGAGGTAGCGGCGTTTGCGAAGGAGCAGGATTACTTGTTTTCCCAGTAAGGGAATGTCCTGGACTTCTTGTAAACGGTAATCATGAATCCGTTTTGTTTTAGCCCCACAGCAGGGACAAGTCTGTTCTACCGGTTGGGACTGGATGAAAATTTTAATGAAAGAGTCTGCCTGAACCACTTTTTTAATAAAAACACCTTCCAAGTTAAGGAAAGCCTTGGTATAATTAGGGTACATCTATAAGGGGTCACCTCCGTAACATTAAACTTTGGTCGGGATAATGCGTTTAGGAGGCTTCTTATAGATGTATTTTATTACAACGAAAAGAATGTTGGAAGTGTGCTTTTCAGCACACCCCAACATTCAGTATAGAACCCTTTTTTGAATCCTGTTCTGTTTATACTGCAAATTTCTATACTGCAAATTTCGCAAGTCTGTTTTTTATATCCCCGGAGCCATCCTCATCAATGTGAAGAATCAGCTCCACTGTGCGGGATACCGCCAGGTAAAGAACTCCCAGAACGGACTTGGCGTCTACCATACGGCTGCCATATTTAATATCTGCATCACAGTCATAATGGCTCAGCGTATTCACAAAATCTACCACCTGTTCCGGCTGTTCAAACTTAACTAACATACTTGTCATAATCTTACACTCCTTTGCATATCACCGGCTTCTGTTTCCTGCCGGATTTGTCATATGGTGTTGTTATAAGTATAGGAGCCCTGCATGGATTTTTCCATGGTAAGATCTTTGGATTTCCTGTAATATTTCACGTTTTTTGACTGATTTAAGGAAAACACAGGATGTAAAATGATAAATTGATGTTAAATCCGCACTCCGTCAAACGGCAATAGCAGGGGTTACAGCCAGATATACGCCCGGAGCGCAGCCGCTCCCAACATGACTAATAACATAATTCCCAAACCCGCCATATCACTCCAGAATTCCTTCTTCATATCAATACGCCTCCTTTATATATCAAATCACTTCTTTGGATGAGATGATAGTAGCACCATACGGTTTAAAGATTCCATATCCAAATCATGAGGTAAATATAAAGATTTCATGAGGAAGGTTTTAAATCCCCGGCAGAACCCGTCAGGCCCAATATATAAATACGTACCGGGAAATCTGCAAAAGTGAAAAACAGCCCAAATGAATACGAAATGTGAAAAAAGTGTGAAATTAGCACTCGACTCTTGACTTTGCTAACAACGCGTGTTATATTACATATAGAACAGATAGAGAAGGGAATGTAAGAGGAGATGAGATAAGTTTTACAGTTTCCTTCCTATGCGGTTCCAGAACAATATATAACAACCTCATAGATTATTAAATAAAGGAGAGATGACATATGTTGATGCCTAGTATTTTTGGAGAAAACTTATTGGATGACTTTTTTGATTACTCATTCGGCAGCCACAAGACATTCGATATGATGAATACCGATATCAGGGATACTGAAAATGGCTATGAGATAACCATGAACATGCCGGGTGTCAGAAAAGAGGATGTAAAGGCGGAACTCAAGGACGGCTATCTGACCATACAGGCCACAACAGATTCCAGCAGGGATGAAAAGGATTCCAACGGAACCTACATCCGCAGGGAGCGCTACTGCGGATCCTGCAGCAGAAGTTTCTATGTAGGTGACGCAGTGACCCAGGAGGACATCAAGGCCAAATTCGAGGACGGCACCCTGAAGATGCTGGTTCCCAAGAAAGAAGCCAAACCGGCCGTGGAGGAGAAAAAGTATATTGCAATCGAAGGTTAAACTCAAATATGACTTACAGACCTGACCATACATGGCTCCCGGAACTGTTTCCGGGAGCCGTACAAAAAACAGAGGAGGAATGACGTATGTTAATGCCCAGTATTTTTGGTGAAAATATGTTTGATGAGTTTTTCAGGGATCCATTTTTTGACAGCAGGGATATGAAGAAGCTGGAGAAGAAATTATATGGACGCAGAGGCAAAAACCTGATGAAAACCGATATCCGTGAAACAGATACAGGATATGAACTGGAAATGGATCTGCCGGGATTTAGAAAGGACGAAATCAGGGCATCCCTCAGGGACGGATACCTGACCATCAGTGCTGCCAAGGGACTGGATAAGGACGAGCAGGAGAAGACGAGCGGCAGATATATCCGTCAGGAGCGTTATGCCGGCGCCTGCGAAAGAAGCTTTTATGTGGGCGAGGATATGACGGAGGATGATATAAAGGGCGAATTCAAGCACGGTATCCTGAGACTGTCCATTCCAAAGAAGGAAGCGAAACCCCTTGCAGAGGAAAAGAAATATATCTCCATTGAAGGATAAACCCGGCATAACATAACAGAACCCCGTAGTGGAGGTGATGCAGCATCACATCATCAAAACCGCGGGGTTCCTTTTTTATATCCTGGTTTTTATTTGTATGGTATAATGCAAATGACAATACATGCCTCAGGAGCCGATACACCTTAATCCGGGCATACAGCCAGTGCTGACAGGAGGAACGAAAGGTATGAAAAAGAATAAGGGGTATGGACTTTTATGGATGCTTGCGGCAGAGGTGGTCCTGTTTATTTTCTTCCTTGCCATTGCTCCGCGGCTGAATGCTGAGGGACTTCTGTACCGGTCCGCCGTGCCCGTAACCCCAGAGGAAGTGCTGTCAAAAGACGATAGCGGCAGGTTTGAGCTGAAATACGGGGCAGGTTACCCCTGTACGGAGCCGACCGGGTACATGACCTCTGTATCGGATTTACAGAACAACTATATCGGCGCATGGGAGGCAGATGCCTCTCTCTTTCAGGCAACCGGTATCTATAAACAAATCAGCCACAGAACCCGGCCGTCAACGCAGCGCGGCTATTACAGCAGCCGCAGTCCAACCTACGGGGTCACTGCCCCCGCCATTACACGGAGCCGGTGGACCACCTTCTGGATGAGGCCGTATGCGGATTATGCCCAGTATTACCTGATTACTTTTAAGGACGGAACCAGAACCTGGGCTCTGGTGGACAACGCAATCACCAGAATACCTGCAAAAGGCAGGGTGGCCCTTCCTGTGGGATATTACTGGGACGAGGGAGCCGCCCGCTTTCTGACTGATAAGGAAAAAAAGGCATACCGCATAACAGACCGTGATGTGCTGGAAGATAACTGCCTGGGAAATGCCCTGGACCTGTACAGCGGCTGGATAGAGGGAGACGAGATGAGACAATACCATGAAACATGTTCCTTCGTCCAATCCGTTGCGCTGGTAATAATCGGCATTCTTTTATTCATCACCCTGATTCTGTTCATGTTTTCGGGCAAAACGTCCGGCAGGCATACGCAGAACCGCTGATATTAGGAATTTTGCAAGGGAAAATTAAGAGTTCTCTGCCCACACTTATAGTATACTTTTAGTATAAAAATCAAACGCGCAGAGAAAGGATGGAAAGAAATGATATGGTCCCCAATCGTGACAATACTTGCTGTGACTGTTCTCCTCTGCGGATGCGGCAGCACAGTATCTCCCGCAGCAGGCAGCAGCCTGGCGCGGGAGTCTGCCCTGCCGGAGAGCATGGAATATCTGTCCGAGGTGCCGGCGCCGGAAACAGCGTCAGAATCACTGCCTGAAATTACAGTAAAACCGGAGCTGCTGACCGACGCCAAAACCCTCTTCCCCATGGAGTACGGAACGGACGCAGACGTTATATTCTTTGCAGATCTGGACCATGATGGAGAACCGGAACGCATCACTGCCGGACTGGATGATTTCCAGGCATCAGGAGGACAATATGCCTCCCTTAAGGTACTGGCAGGAGAATCGGCTGATTCCCCGGTCATCTGGGAGCATGACTACAGTGTGGTCCATGCGGGCTGGACCATGCTGTATCTCTACAGAGAAAACGGGGCGGATTATCTTATGGAATATTCACCTTATATGAACCAGGGATATGGCGCATACAGCATTCGTGTCTTTTACATAGGTCCGGATAAAATGACAGTGGAAGCGCACTCCCACACAGCAGATTTCGCACTCCAGCAGGAGGACAGGACAGGCTTTTTCGGAGACCCGGACGCTCTTGCAGCATTCATGGATACGGCAGAGGGCTACATAAAGAGCAGTCTTTTGCTGGTAAGCACCGACCAGGGCCGTCTGGCATACAGCACCCCGGAACGTCCGGTTACCCTGAACCATGACGATTCCTTCTTTACAGATTCATGGAATGTAACGGAAAAATGGGACGGGCGGGAAACCATTGAATAGTCCTGTCATGGTAACCAGCAGCAGGAGAGGAGGACGAGTATGGTCAGTATCCTATCTTTCATCATCGTAATTTTAATCATAAGCATCCTGTGTTTTTTGTCAGGGCGCAGAATGGCGGAAAACAGGGCGGAAAAAAGCCAAAATCCGGAAAACCCGACAAAGGGAAGCAGGGCGGCCCAATCCATAAAACATTTTCTTATGCGCCATCCTGTCATGGTAAAGGGTCTGCTTTTATTTTATATTGCCTTTGCGGGCTGTTTTACATTTCCCATAAGAAGCCAGCCATATCCCCTGGATTTCACCAAGGCTTATCTGCTGATTTGCTCTTACGGAATCATAGGTTTGGGATTTGCAGGCCTTTACGGGGAGGCAAAAGAGAGGACTGTCTATCCTCTGACCCTCCTTATGACCATTCTGGGCATGGTGTGCAGATATGTTCTTGAATATGGAGAGGCATCCAATGTCTATAATTTTACCATGCTCAATATTCTGTCTTACATAATCCTCATACCTGCTTTTACAGTGGGTGCATACCATTATATTGTAAAGTATCTGATTTCCGCCAGGTAGAGCAGTGAAAGGTTCTTTGCAAAACAGGTTTAGCTGCATCCGGCTTTCCAGGTTTAGCTGCGTCCGGCTTTCTTCATCACTTCATCCAATGCTGCCTGCGCGGTCCTTGCCGCCTCATTAAGGGCATCTGCCGCCGGTACATTTTCAATCTCCACCTTGTCCGCTGCAATGGCCAAGGCATCAAATATCTTACCGCCGGTGGGGTCTACGGGGTCAGGGGACGCGTGCATGGCCTGGTCCAGTGGAACAAGGGCCTGGGGATGGTCCTCTATATATTGTTTGTATTCAGGGATATCCAGGGTAGTCCGGCGGACCGGTATATAACCTGTTGCCATAGACCATCTGGCCTGGCTGGAGGCCTCTGCAAAATACCTCATGAACTGGTAAGCCCCATCCTTTGTCTTATCTTTCCCCGTATCCACCATTACCAGCTGTAATACTCTGGCAACAGGTGCAGACGGATTCCCTCCGAATCCAGGCTGCTCCATGGCCCCCACCTTCGTGAAATCCAGGTCCGCCTGGTCGCCGGAGGAGCCGGTGTATCCGCCGGCCTTATCCTGCAGCACATCATCCATGGTATCATACCAGTATTCCCAGCCCTGGCCTCCATAGTGGATTGCCATAATGTCATCTTCGTGAATCCATTTGCGCACTGCTTCCCAGGCTTCAATCCACGGTTCCGAATTTATGAGCACAGTGCGGTTGTCGTCACTGAGCATGGCGCCTCCGTTGCTGAGAGCCATATCAATGAGATTGTCCTCCCCCCACATGGGCTCCCATCCATAGACGCCGGCCTCTGCGCCATCTGTACTCTGCCGTATGACCTCAGACGCTTCAGCTAAATCCTCCCATGTCTTTATGGAGTCAGGCCTGATGCCGGCCTTCGCGAACAGACTTCTGTTATAATACATGACCTGTGTGGTGCCGTATGCAGGCATTGCATACATGGTGCCGTCCTCCCCAAGGCACTGCTGATGGAATACGGGAATCAACGTATCCGGATCAAAAGATGTATCCTGGTCCGTATAGCCGTCCAGGGGGACTAATAATTCCTTCTTCATAAGATTACGCGTCTTGTCAGAGTCCAGAAGAGCTATGTCCGCCGCATTCTTTCCAGCGATTCCGGCCTGAAGCCTGGTGTATGTCTCATCGTAGTCAGCCTGCTGGATGCCGGTCACTGTGTATTGGTTCTGGGACTGGTTGAAACTGTCAATGATTTCCTCCATGACCCCGGCTGCCGTCTTACCTCCTGAATACCAAAGTGTCACCTGGACCCTGCCGTCAGCTGCAACGGTATCCGCCGGAGCCTTGGCCCCGCAGCCTGTGAGCAGAGAAAAACAGCCGGCCGCCAGTACCGCGCCTATGGTCTTTTTGTATATGGTTGTCTTGTAATGATTGATTGGGCTCATATTTGATTCCTCCTTGTTTTGTTTTTCTTAACCCTTACAGCCAAAGTCAGTAATTCCTCGGACAATTAAAGGCCAGGCGACTGTAAATAAAATCAGCAGCGGCACCACGGTTACCGTGCCCGCGGCCATTACCAGGGACCACTGGGTTCCATAGGCACCTCCCTCGTACAGAAAACGCCGGAGTCCCTGGGACACCAGGCTCAGTTTTGGCGTATCGGTTATAAGGGACGGCCACATATAACTGTTGTAGGTATTGATGAAGGACAACAGGATGAATGTGACAAAAGAGGGGCGGGTCATGGGGAATACAACCCCTGTGAGAATTCTAAAATGACCTGCGCCGTCCATCCTGGCCGCCTCCATGGTTTCCATGGGAACGGCCTCAAATGCCTGTCGGAGCAAAAAGATTCCCAGCACACTTACGCCATTTGACAGAATAAGTCCATGGTAACTGTCTAAAAGCCCTAACCTGGACAGTATGATATAACAGGGAATATAGGTCACGGCAGTCGGCACCATATAGGTAAAAAGAACCAGCCGGAACAGCATATCCCTGCCCCTGATCCTCATGAACGTCACACCATAGGCAAAAAAGGAACAGCATATAACCTGGATTGCCGCCACGCTGACCGCCACCAGAAGACTGTTGGCCAGGTAACGTGGAATGGGAGAGTGGAATACTATTTCCAGGTAATTTCCATATTGGGGCGTTGAGGGAAGGAAGGCATCTGCTGCCATAACCTCTGCCTTTGTTTTAAGGGAGCTGACAGCCATCCACAAAAAGGGAAAAACAGTAAAACAGCACGCGGCCGCCAACAGCATATGGACAACGCCCAAACGGATCATACGAAAGGTGCGGGGGACAAAAATCATATGTAAACCTCCTTTTTCTTCCATTGTATCTGGAACAGGGACAGGCCCAGTCCTATGGCCATAAGAATGACCACGGCCGCAGACGCCCTTCCCATGTCAAATTGTTCAAAGCCCAGCTGATAATACAGATAAAGAAGGGTCCTGGTACTGCCTGCGGGGCCGCCCTGGGTCAGAATCTGAATCTGGTCATAGGCCCGCAGGGAATCCGCGGTCATGATAATTCCTGTCATCAGAATGGTTGGGCGCAAAAGCGGTAGAGTGATATGTAAAAGCCGCCTGATGCTTCCCGCACCGTCAACAGAAGCAGCTTCCGACAGTTCGGACGGCATTCTGGATAAGGCGCCGGTAAAAAGCAGCATAACATACCCCAGGTTCTTCCATACAGTGACCAGGGCCACGCTGCTTAAAGCCGTGTCAGAACTGTGCAGCCAGGCAAACCCCGGCAGGCCCAGCATATGCAGCAGCTGGTTGGCCAATCCTGCATCCGGTTCAAATATCCAGGTCCACACAATGGATACAGCCACAGCCGGCGTAATCCAGGGAGAGAAGAGTATAAGGGAGTATATGGTGTTCCTTCCGGCAGACCACACCAACAGGGCCAGTATAAGACCCAAAACCAGGACCGGAACCACCGTCTGCGCAGCAAACAAAAGGGTGTGGGAAAGGGCTTCCCAAAAAGCCTTATCCTTTAAAAGTCCCTGATAGTTGGCCCATCCGGTCATCTGGAATCCGGAGGTCATATAATCCCAGTCCGTAAAACTGATTCCAATGGCCGCTGCAATGGGTACCAGCCAGAACAGCATAAGGAAAAGAGAGGCGGGAGTCACGAATAGCATGAATGTAAGTCTGGATTTCCATTGTTTATATAAGTGAGAATTGCCCATCAACCGTTCCTCCGTTTTGTTTTTTTGTTCAAAAAATTAAAATTACTTATTGTATTGAACACGAAAGATAGTACCACGAATGCCAATTGCTGTTAATATTCTTGTTCAATAGTTTTTTAATTTATTATAAAATGAACATTTTATAAAAGAGAAGGGTGGTTTTCAAGCCTGACAGATAATAATTTAAAGAATTTGGAATAAATTGGGCTGGATTTTTTATATCCAGAGTGAGATAATCAGAATATCTTTATTAAAGGATATCTTCATTACAGGATATCTTTATGTGGGATACATTGATAAGTGCCAGCCATGGGAAGCGGGCAACATCAGACAGAAAATGGAAATGGAAATAAGACTATGTCCCGGCTGCCAAATCGCGGCTGCCGGGACATACATGAAACGGATTCCGGGCCGCAGTTAATGCTTGGGCCTGTAAATGATTTCATTTACCGTATACACGGTGACAAAAGCATCCTTATCTGTTTTCAGAACATAATTCATCAGGGTTACATACTCGTTTTTATCAACAATGGTGATGATCTCCCTCCTTGGCTGGCCGTCATAGGCTCCGATGGCTTCATAAATCGTGGCGCCGCTGTGGAGATGATGCAGGATAAACTCCCTGATTTCTTCCTCCCGCTGGGAAATGATGCACACCCTCTTTTTAATGTTAAAGCCAAAGATGAAATGGTCCAGCACGATTCCGTTGAGATAGGTGCCAAGGATACTGAGCACCACGATTTTCTTGTCATAGACCAGGGCCGCGGACAGTGCCACACACATGCCTGACATGGACATAGCCCGCCCAAGTTCCATATGCAGGTATTTGTTCAAAAGCTTTGCCACGATATCCAGACCGCCTGATGACGCATTTCTGTTAAACAGCATGGCCAGTCCGATGCTTACCACAAAGATATAGCAAATCATATCCAGAAACGCATCGTTGGTGATGGAAGCATTTTCCGGAAATGCCGTCTCCAAAACAGCCAGGACCACGGGCAGCAGGAACGAGGTGTAAACAGTCTTTGCCCCGAATTCCCTTCCGATGAGCAGGAAGCCCAGAACCAGAAGGAGCATATTGAGGATAAAGGTGATTGCTGAAATCTTAAGGGGAACAAAGTTTCCCAGAACAATTGCCAGACCGGATATACTTCCCACCGATACATGGCTTGGCATCAGGAAGAAAAAGACAGCTGCCGCCACGATGACGGTGGCAAAGGTTATCATGATGAACTCCCTGATCGTTTCCCACTTTTTCATAAAAACAAAGCCTCCAATACATACATTTTTTTACATATACGGTCCCCTCTGAACGGTCCGTCAAACGTCCCGTGTGGTATTGTATCACATCGCGGTCCTTCCTGCAATTCATAGAATCCGCGGATGATATATTCCTGATGATATATTTTCGCATCCGACGGTTATATAAAAACTCATGTGAGGAAATCAAATGACAAAAGAAGAATTTTTAAAACGCGTAAAAGAAGACGAAGAATGGGCGCCGGGCTGGGAAACCATTGAACAGGAATTTGAGCGGCTCTACCCGGGACAGGAGCCAAGGCATTATGGCACAAACATGATGGCCAGGGCCATATTTGGCGGCGACTGCTACCTGGACGGCTATTCCATCTATGATTCTCCCAAGGGATATAAGCATATCGTGACATTTGGAATGACGGAGCTTTATGCAGATGAGGAGTCCTTTGGCGGAGAATGGAATAAGTGGGGTTATGAGATGACCATCAAGCTTAGGGAAAAGGAGCCGGAGGATTGTCTCTGGGCAATCAATATGCTCTCAAATCTTGCCCGCTATACCTATACCCAAAATCAGTTTTTTCTCCCCAACCAATATATAGCAGGTAACGGCACATCCCTTCATGCAGGGACGGATTCAGCCATCACGGCACTGATAACCACCACGGACACAGAGGCGATGTCTCAGGATTCTGTCTATGGAAAGACGGAGTTCATCCAGCTGGTAGGTATTACGGAACAGGAATTTAAGAACATTCAGGGAAAAACAGCGAACATTGAACTTCTGCTGGAACGGATGAAGCAGGATAACCCGGATTTGGTGACAGACATGACCAGGACAAGATCTTACTTGTAGCGGGACGGAAAACACTGGATTGACTGAACGATATAGACTGTATCTTGACTGAATCTTAAAAATCAAAAGCACATATGAAAACGAAGGTAACTGAATATGAAGTATATTACCAGCAAACATATCTCTAACAAACATATTTCCAAAAAACTGACAGCACCTTTACTCTGCATGGCGCTGTGCGGGGCATTGACTGCCTGCGGGCACAAGGAGCCATCCCATGCGCTGTCCCCGGAACAGACAGAATCCCAAAGCACTGAGGCAGAACCGGAAATCAGGATTGACACCCAAAGGGGCTCTCAGTCTGAGCAGGCATCGGAGCATCCCATAGGCAGCGGCAGCACCGCTGCAACGGCTGATTCAGCCCAGGGGGAGGCCGGATATCGGCTGATTAAAGACCAGACGTTTGATGTGGACCTGGAACCATTGGGAGGCGTCACATTTGCGTCCTATGAACCGGACAGCCTTCAAAATCCTCTTGCAGATGTCATGTTTGAGATAACGAAGGAGGGGACAAACGTTTGCCTTCTGGACGGCGTGTATGAGGACAATATACGAAGCAACGAGACGTTTAACAAGGTGGAGGCAGTGTCCTTTCCTGACTATAACAGCGATGGTTTCAATGATATCATCATCATATGCAGCTACTCACCGGCCTCCGGGCCAAAGACAGGCACAGGATATCCTGAGGTGAGAATCTACAGCGGAAAGGCTGACGGCAGCTTTACCCTGGAGAGAAATCTGTCGGAAAACACCAACTCGGCCCTTGCCGAAAAGACCGTACAGTCTGTCCTGGGATATCTGGGCGCGGACAAAGGCGGGACCAGGGTATCCGCCTCCGGCTGGCAGCAGGCCTATACCGGCCTTCTCCAATCCCAGGACAGCGGTCAGTGGCAGGGGTATAATTTAATTTACATCAATGACGACCACATCCCGGAATTGGTGGAAATCGGCATCGACGAGGCAACCGGCTGCTTCCCATTGCTTCCGGATATTATGGGGCTGAGGATAACTCCCATGTGCAGTTTGATGAGGAGGGAAATCCCATCTACCAGTATGAATGGGAAGGTATCATGATGACGCAGGAGGAATACAATCAGGCATTCCGGGCTGTCTATGACACATCCTCTGAGAAGCCGGGATATGAGTGGAATAAATGGTATTCCCTGGAAGAGGTAATCCAGGCCATCGGAGACATCCAATAAATGCCTGATTGGGAGGGCAGAGCATTCTGATGAAATGATGCTGTATTTATGTCCATGTCTTTGATATAATAGAATAAATCTGCTTATACTGACAGAGAATCACGCCTGACAAGGAGGAGACAGGAACATGCTTTTAGTGGCTAAAAGGGACGGGGAAACCGTGGAATTCCAATTGGATAAGATAACGCTGGCTATCAAGAAGGCCTTTAAAGCAACAGGTAAATCATATACGGCTGATATTATTGAGCTATTGTCGCTCCGGGTTACCTCTGATTTCCAGGAGAAGATAAAAGACAGCCGGATTAGCGTGGAAGATATCCAGGACAGCGTGGAAAAGGTACTGGAAGAATCCGGCTACACCGATGTGGCCAAGGCCTACATACTATACCGGAAACAGCGGGAGAAAATCAGGAATTTAGACAAGACCATCCTGGACTACAAGGATGTGGTGGATAACTACGTAAAGGTGGAGGACTGGCGCGTCAAGGAAAATTCAACCATTACATACTCTGTGGGCGGGCTGATTCTGAACAATTCCGGCGCAGTGACTGCCAATTACTGGCTTACGGAAGTCTATGACAGGGAGATTTCCGATGCCCATGTAAACGGGGACATCCATATCCATGATTTATCCATGCTGACCAGCTACAGCTGCGGGTGGTCCCTCAGGAAGCTTCTGTTAGACGGACTTGGTGGCATCACCGGGAAAATTACCGCATCCCCGGCCAAGCACCTGGCCACTCTCTGCAACCAGATGGTAAACTTCCTTGGAATCATGCAGAATGAGTGGGCTGCCTCCCAGTCATTTTCCTCCTTTGACACCTACCTGGCTCCCTTTATAAAGGCAGACAGCCTGTCCTATGATAAGGTTAAGAAATGCATGGAGGCGTTTGTCTTTGGAGTCAACACCCCCAGCCGCTGGGGTACCCAGGCTCCGTTTTCCCATATTTTCATGGACCTGAAGGTGCCGGGGGACATGGCTGGCGAAAAGGCCATTGTGGGCGGCAGGAGAATGGATTTTACATATGGGGATTGCCAGAAGGAGATGGACATGGTCAACCGGGCATTTCTGGAGACCATGCTGGAAGGCGATGCCAATGGCCTGGGATTCCAATATCCCATTCCGGCTTATGGGATAGGAGCGGATTATGACTGGTCGGATACCGAACAAAACCGGTTATTGTTTTCCCTGGCATCCCATTACGGGACCCCGTATTTCATCAATTACATGGGAAACGGCATGAAACCGGAAGATGTAAGGACTTCTTATGATGGAATCCGGCCGGACTTCCATGTGCTGCGGAAAAAGGCCGGCGGCTTTTTCGGATACGGAGAGCATACTGGTTCTGTCGGCGTGGTCACGGTCAATCTGCCCCGGATTGCATACCAGTCAAAGGACGAGAAAGAGTTTTATGCCCGGCTGGACCAGATGATGGACCTGGCTGCCCGTTCCCTGAGCATTAAGCGGAATGTGATCTCCACCCTGTTAAAGAATGGTCTTTATCCCTATACGGCCTGTTACCTCACTGATTTTGACAACCACTTTTCATCCATCGGCGTCATCGGCATGAATGAAGCAGGGCTCAATGCGCGGTGGCTGAAGGCCGGCCTGGAATCCGGAGAGACAAAGAAGTTCGCTGTCTCTGTCCTGAACCATATGCGTGAAAAGCTGATTGGATATCAGATGGAGTACGGTAATCTCTACGGCCTGGAAGCGACGCCGGCAGAGTCAGCCACCTTCCGTTTCGCCAGACTGGACCGGGAGCGTTTTTCCGGGATCCGGACAGCCGGCCATGAAGGCGACGTCCCCTATTATACAAACAGCACCAAACTGCCGGCGGATTATGACGGCACCTTGCAGGATGCACTCATAAACCAGGATTCCCTGCAGCCCCTTTATACCACAGGCACTGTATTCCATGTGTACATGGAGAGGGAACTGGAGGACTGGAGAAAGGCACGGGATCTGCTCAGCGGCATGATTACAGAACACTGTATTCCCTGTTTCACGCTGTCTCCTGTTTACACCATCTGCCAGACCTGCGGTTATCTGCCCGGCAGACAGGAGCGTTGTCCGAAATGCAATGGCGCTGCAGATGTTTACAGCAGGATCGCCGGTTATTACAGACCAGTCCATGACTGGAACGACGGCAAGGCACAGGAGTTTAAGAACCGGGTTATGTTCCCCATCGGAGAATAACAATGGATGTTTATGTGGCAAATGCGTTCAGCAAAGATAACAGTGGCGGAAACAAGGCTGGCGTAGTTCTGCGGCAGCACCGCCTGAATGAAGCAGAAAAAACAAAAACAGCCTTTCTGATGGGATATTCAGAGACAGCCTTTGTCGCTGATTCAGAGCTGGCTGATTTTAAATTAGAATACTTTACCCCTGCGGGGGAGGTCCCTCTGTGCGGTCACGCCACAATCGGGACTTTTGCTGTGCTGCGGCACTTGGGGATGCTTGAAAAACAGGAGTATACCATTGAGACGAAATCCGGTATACTGAGAATACGTGTGGATGAAAACGGCCTGATTTTCATGGAACAGAATACCCCGGAATTCTACGAAAGGCTGGATAAGGCGGATGTGGAGGCATGCTTTGAGCCGGACGGCATCGCCGATACCTTACCTGTGCAAATCGTGTCCACAGGATTAAAGGATATTATGGTTCCTGTGACGGACCCTGAGATTCTGGGCAGGATGACGCCTGATTTTTCCGCCATCACCAGGCTGAGCCTTGAGAAAGAATGCATCGGCATCCATGCCTTCTCCCCGGCAAAAGAAACGGACCTGACTGCCATATGCAGAAATTTTGCCCCGCTTTACGGCATAGATGAGGAATCCGCCACCGGCACCTCCAACTGTGCGCTGGCCTGCTATTTATACAGGTACGCATCAAAACAAGACCAGTATATCTTTGAGCAGGGGCGTAATCTAAACAGCATTTCCAGAATATACGTTAAGCTGGATACCGAAGATAATACGATTACAGGGGTATGGGTGGGAGGATACGGATATTTGTCCTCTGTGAGAAGTGCTGCTGTTTAACCATCGACCTTCCCATCCATACCAGACAGATATCTCAATTCAGGCTTCATAATAATCGCAGCTAAAACCGCGCTTTCTTTTACAGGCCTTCCTTTACAGTCGGAAAATAAGTTGTTGGTCCATGAAGTATATGGTACAATCTGTTTGTGAATGACAGAAAAGACGGAAAGGTAACGGACAGATTATGATAAACAGAGATGACATGCTGGAGCTTACAAGACGGATGACCCTTTCCCGCACCTCTTTTACCAGGATTGCAGGATGTTATGTTGACAGGGACGGGGATTTTGATGGGAGTTTTAATATTAATTTTCTGAAATTATCAGCATCAGAACGGACAAAGAAACTGAAGCTGGCTAAGGAAATCCCCTTTGCAGCCACGAATGTGAACCTGAAAAAATACGAATATCCTCAAAGTGCGCGGAAACCTGGAAGTATGTGGCAGTTGCTTATGGCCATGAACGAATGCGGCCTGAAAAATGATGCCCTGATGGATACCTTTTATGATGTTGTCATGGAGCATTACCGTGCAGACAGGGCGTATGCCATCCTGGTTTTCCATGACCGTTATGATATCCCGGCAAAAGGTTCTGACAAGGAACGCCAGTGGGAATCAGAGGAAGTATTTGAATATATGATTTGCGCTGTCTGCCCCCTGAGCGGGGAGTATGAGCCGGATAAACCTGTGTGCGGCTTTTTGTTTCCTGCCTTTACGGACAGAAGCGGAGATCTGAATCACATTGATGTATTCCAGGCAGATGCAGACAAGCCACACATTGAAATACTGAAGCTTTTGGGAATCAGCGGACCGTATGATTGGACCGTATAATTAGAATGTATGTTTAGAATGTATGATTATGATGTAATGATAGGGCTAGTTTGAAGAAATATGATTGTATTCCCTGATTATACCTATAATCGCAGAGGAACATCATTTCCCTGTGGGACTTAATTCTTTACATCTGCCAATGGTGCATGCCCCTGTCATTTGTTTTATATCGTTTAAGTTCCGGGCTCCGTTATCCAGAGCTTCCAGAATCTGTGCCTTAGTGACACCAGCACAGTAACATACCATTTCCCCACTATCCATTCTCATTCTCCTTTATCATTTTCTGATATTTTCACTATACCACAAACAATACAATATATCCATAGAAGCACTTTGCGGCTTCCTTTTTCTGGCATATCCAGGTGAGGTGTGATAAAATAGAGCCAGATAGATTTTGACAGAAAACCCTCACTGAAACAGACAGACAGCGCCAGGCACCAATGGGCTTTTGGCGGGAAAGGCTGGCCGTACATGAAAAAATTAAAATGCCCCATTTGCCAGAAAGAGCTGGAACAGGACAGTATACAATGTCCTTACTGTAAATACAGATTCAAAATCGTGCCCAAGCGCGTAAACAGTCCTGAGGATGAAAAAACGCGGCTGGACGGTTACCTGGTATCCGACATCCGGGACTGTCTGGTCCACATCGAGGAAGATACATTGAAACGGTTCAGGAAGGCCCAGAACAAGCCGGAATTTAATCCTTTTGCCGGATTTGCCGGAAACCTGTGGTTTGCCAAAAGAGGCATGTTCGACATCTCCCTGTGGCTCATTGTCATAAATATGACAGCTGTTCCTCTGATGGCTGCCGCTTATGGATGGATGCACAAGGGAAGCCGTTCCCTGCCTTATGATACCGGCTATGTATTTCTGTTCTTCCTGATTATGCTGGCGCTGGAATTCTATCCTCTGGGAAAATCCGCTGACCGGATGTTCTGGAAACACACCAAAGAAGTTCTCGATTTTCATGGGTGTAAAGACAGGACGGAGGAAGAGAACCAGGAGCTGATAAAGAAGCTGGCAGAGGACGGCGGCCTGTCAACGGCCAACAGTCTGGTCATTCTTGGACTGGATCTGCTGCTCATATTTTTCTGTAAGCAGGTGACCACAGCAATTTTTCTGTATTTCAGCTACACCAGATAAAGGGGGAGACAATGAAGCCATTGAAAAAGAGCACAGGAATCCTGGCGACTGCCATCCTTATTGTCATGATATCGGGGCTCCTGCTGGCCAATCAGATGATTGATTACCTTGAAAATAATATAACCACGGATTATACAAAAGTATACCATGATGACCTGGACCGGCTGCTGGGAGAGGGGTGGACGGTGCTGGCAAAAGAGAACGGTTATACGGCCACGCCCTTTGATTCCCCAAACATCTACACATGGGAAATCGGTTATAAGGATAAGGAAGGACAGGAGCGTTCCATACTGCTCAGCAACTTTAAGGACAGAAGCATGGAACACCCATTCGGATACTGCATAGAAAAGAATTTCCAGACCATGACAGGAGAGGTATATGCCAGGGATGTAATCAGCCCTGTTATTCCCGCTGTCTGTTGGCAGCCTGAGTACTGGATTAGATTTCTCAATTATTATGTCAGCGGAGACCATATAACAGACAGGCCGTATAAGGACCCTGCTGCAGACATAAGTCCCAGGGCAGAGGTAGCGCTTAAGACATCGCCCCTGTTGGATGAATCTGACAGCAGCATGGATTGGGAAAATCCAGAATCAGATTTTTGTTTGTATGATATTGATTATGCCGGTATCTTCAAAAGGAAGCCGGACCTCTGGTATCTAAGCGTTTCTCTGGATTTTTATTTGGAGGATATGGAGCAAGCTGAGTATGCCGGGAAAGCAGATGCCCTGGAGGAAACCGCGAAGCAGGTTCTGGCCCGTCTCAACGAATATACGGGGCATACAGTGAACGCAGAAATCATTTACCCTACAGGTTCAGACCAGAAGGGCAGTGCATATCATCACTGGTATGTCATAAACGGCGACATTGTGGACCAGTCCGTATCCGATATACAGCTTCCCATATTTGGTGTCGTTGACCCGATGTATAATCACATGAAAAAATTCTATCATCCGGAGCAGGAATATTAAAACAGTTTGGATGAAAGAGATGGTTTCAACATGTCTGAAAATTGCGCGAAAATGAAATCTATATTTAAACTCAGGTATAGTTAGGCCCGGATAGAACGGCCTTTCCAACTATTCGCGAAAGTCTAGTAATCAGTAAGCACTAAACAGTAGGGTCCAAACTCAAGGAACCAACCGCAGAAACTATCTTGTTATGTATATCAGTGAATGCCT